>Ga0193954_1000001_pt1 | contig 145414 bp, 130 predicted proteins | sample BB_5_MG_FD_140340 | JGI IMG/M metagenome (GOLD analysis project Ga0193954, IMG submission 140340) | Microbial mat bacterial communities from the Broadkill River, Lewes, Delaware, United States - BB_5_MG | ecosystem: Environmental > Aquatic > Freshwater > River > Microbial mats | place: USA...
AAATTATAGTTTTAATGTTAAATGTAACGAAAATTATAAAATTATTGCTGAAAAAGATGGTTTTGAAACTGCTGAAATATCGTTAAGAACAGATACAAGGAATAAATTTAATAACAACAAAAACATCTCTTTAAATCCTATAATTTGCAAACAATTATTTACTGGTGTAATTGTAGATGAAAGTACTGGAAACCGTTTAAACAATTTACAAATTTCATTATTTGAAAACGCTGTTTTAAAAGAAACTATCAACTTAAAAACACTTGAATTTAAATTTGATTTAGAATGTAATACAACTTATAAGTTAGTGATTGAAAAATCAAATTATTCAAATGCAGAAATAACGTTTTCTACAGATAACCAAAATAATTTTACTGTAGAAAAAATTGTAAAATTAATTCCTGATACTTGTTTCCAAATTGTAAACGGAGTGGTTTTAGATAAAGAAACAAATTTACCTATTGCTTCTGCAAGCATTACAAAATATGCTAACAACACCAAACTAAAAGAAATTTTGACCGATAAAGATGGTAAATTTAATTTAGAATTAGATTGCTCAATTAATTTCGATTTAACAATAAAATCACCTGGATATCAACCAAATAGATTTATTATTAATGCAACCCAAAATTATAATGAAATTACTTCAAAAACCATTTATCTAGATTCACAAGAAGAATTTGAAATTGTTAGAAATAATAAAATGGTAAATACAAACCCAATAGATTTTGAGTTAAACAAAGCTGAAATTACCTTAGAAACAGCTATAGAACTCGACAAAGTTGTTGCTATTTTAAAAAAATATCCAACTATAAAAATTGAAATTAAATCGCATACAGATAGTAGAGCTCCAGATAATTACAATTTAGAACTCTCTAACAGAAGAGCTGCATCAACAGTTTCATATATAATTTCTCAAGGAATTGATCCTGCAAGAATTTATGGTAAAGGTTACGGTGAGACAGAACTTCTAAATGGTTGTTCTAACGGTGTAAAATGTACAGAAAGTGAGCACCAATTAAACAGAAGAACAGAGTTTATTGTGATTGAACAGTAGATTAAACTAAAAATACTATGAATTATGAAACCTGAAATTAATTTTAATGATTTTAGCAAAGTTGACATTAGAATAGGAACAATAATAGAAGTTGCTGATTTTCCAAAAGCTCATAAACCCGCTTACCAACTCACCATAGATTTTGGACACTTGGGTATTAAAAAGTCGAGTGCTCAAATAACAGATTTATACACAAAAGAAGACTTGCTAAATAAACAAATAATTGCAATTGCTAATTTTAAGAAAAAACAAATTGCAAATTTTTTAAGTGAATGTTTAATTTTAGGAGTTGCAAATAATAAAGGAGAAATTGTTCTTTTAAAAGCATCTAAAAATGGAATAAAAAATGGAGAACCAATAAATTAACCAAATAAAAAGCGGTTTTAAACGTAAAATTGCTAGTGTAAACATTCATAAAAGCTATTTTATAAACCGTTGGCAGTAATGTGAAACTAAATTCTCGAAAAAAAAATGAACCAATCTGAACTCATAATTTTAAATTTCACAGAAATAAGAAAAAGAAGTATAAAACTTTGGAATGGACTACCTGAGAAATATTATAATTGGAAACCTGATGAAAAAGCAATGAGTGCATCAGAAATGATAAGACACGTTTTGGAAGCTGATTATGGTTGGAATATTATTATTAATCAAGGAGATATGACAAATTATAAAACACCTTGGAAAAACCGACCATTTATAAACCTAAAAGATGAACTTGAATTTGCTAAGCCTTTTAGAAAAACATTTTTAGAAAGTATTCGACAATTTTCGGATAAAGAATTAAACGAAACTGAAATAGTTCACCCTGGTAATGGAGAAAAGAAAATCCTTGGAAAATATTTATTACGGATAGGATATCACGAATCTGTTCACACAGGACAATTCCTATCATATTTAAGAGCAATGAAAATTGATAGACCAAAAATATGGGATTAAAAAAAACACTACAACTAATAATGCGCATAAAAATAGCTTCGTTAAGTAAAATAGAATTTTTCTAAACCAAAATATTATTAATTTTAAACATCGGAAAATAACGTTTTCAAATAAACTACTTTTCAAATACTAAACCATTGACAATAATAAAGACTGACACTTGAACTAAAATCTTTATTTACCAATATACATCTAAAAACCAAATACTTACACATTTATTCATTTCAAATATGCACAACTATTTTTTATATGGATATGTTAAATATTTTTACCCTAAAATTCGTTGAGAATTAAGGTATATAAAAGTTCAAAGTGTTCATTTTAAAATTCAAGGCATTTAAAATTAACAATAGAACCTTAAAATTATTAGCGCATTTAAGAGTTAAAATTGATCCTCTAATTTTAATTTTATATTAGAAATTAACAAGACAACTATTTTTTATTTAAATTATTAATTGTATTTTTAACGTTTATTATTTTAAAGTCTTAGAAACCTAACAATTAACATCAGAATGAAGGCAAAACTTACTACATTAATTATAGTACTATTAGTAACTATAAACTCTTTTGGACAGCAAAAAGATCCCATTTCAGATTACAAACATTATATTGAAAATGAAAAAGTAATCAGCGAAAACAAATTAGATACACGCGCTTCTTTTACTTCGTATCCCAATTATACAGATGCCTTGAGCAATAATACAGCTAATGCATATTATCAATTATTAGATGGCAATTGGAAATTTAATTGGGTAAAGTCTCCAAAAGACAGACCAACTACATTTATGGATCCTTTAACAGATGTATCTGACTGGAACACTATAAAAGTTCCATCTAATTGGGAAGTTGAAGGCTATGGAGTTCCTATTTATGTAAATCATCAATACGAATTTGCAGATCATAAAGCTATGATTGCAGATGATATGGAACTAGTTGATGGTATTTACCCTGCAGATCCAGGAAATGTACCAGATAATTACAATCCTGTTGGTTCTTACAGAAGGGATTTTACAGTTGATGCTAATTGGACTGATAAAGAAGCTTTTTTACATATTGGAGCTATGAAATCTGGAGGTTTTGTATGGTTAAACGGAAAGTATATTGGCTATTCTCAAGGAAGTAAATTACCTGCAGAATTCAATATTTCAGAGGCAATAAAACCTGGAAAAAACACCCTTGCAATCCAAATTTTTAGATGGACAGATGGTAGTTACCTAGAATGTCAAGATTTTTGGAGAATTAGCGGTATAGAACGTAGTGTTTATGTATATGCACAACCAAAAGTAAGAATTAACGATTTTGAAGCTGCAGCCACTTTAGATAAAGCTTACGAAAATGGTTTATTAAACCTTACCGTTTCGTTAAATAATCAGTTTTCAAAAAAACAAAATATTCAAATTGGTTACCAGTTATTAGATGAAAATCAACAAAAAATTGCTTCAAAAACTGAAAAAGTTACCCTAAATGCAACCACTAAAAATGAAGTGAATTTTAAAGCTGAAATTCCACAGGTAAACCAATGGAATGCAGAGCATCCAAATTTATATACCTTAGTGTTAGAACTAAAAGATAAAAAAGGGAAAGTTTTAGAAGTAATTCCAACAAAAATTGGATTTAGAACTGTTGAAATAAAAAACGGATTGCTTTTAGTTAACGGTCAGCGTATTACTTTAAAGGGTGTTAATACTCAGGAAACAAATCCTGAAACTGGACATGTTGTGCCTGAAGAACAAATAATGAAAGACATTAAACTTTGGAAAGAAAACAACATAAATGCGGTACGTCTAAGTCATTACCCACAACAAAGACGTTTTTACGAATTATGTGATATTTATGGTATGTATGTGGTAGATGAAGCCAATATAGAATCACACGGAATGTACTATGGAAAACACTCATTAGCAAAAAAGAAGAATTGGGAATTATCACACGTAGATAGAATGGTTAGAATGGTTGAGCGTGATAAAAACCACCCTTCGGTAATTATTTGGTCTATGGGAAATGAAGGCGGAAATGGAATTAACTTTTTTGCAGGATACGATGCCATAAAAGCAGCAGACATAACTAAACGTCCTGTACAATACGAAAGACCTTATAAAGACTATGATGGTAATTTATTCGACATGGATACCAACACAGATATTATAGTACCACAATACCCATCACCTGCTACTTTCGAATACGTTGGAAAATCTAAAACAGACAGACCTTTTATTCCTAGTGAGTATGCTCATGCAATGGGAAATAGTACTGGTAACTTTCAAGATTATTGGGATGTTATTGAGCAGTACGACAATTTACAAGGTGGTTTTATTTGGGATTGGGTTGACCAATCTATCTGGAAAACAAATGAAAAAGGAGAGCGTTACTACGCTTACGGTGGAGATTATGGTACTAACATGCCTTCAGACAATACATTTTTAAACAACGGAATTGTTTTTCCAGATCGTACACCACAACCTGGTTTATATGAAGTAAAAAAAGCACACGAATTTATAAACTTCAAAAATAGAGGAATTAATAGACACAACGAAATTAGAATTCTAGTTGAAAACTTATACGATTTTACAAACTTAGAACTGTTTAATATTACTGCAACTATTAAAGCAGATGGTACTATTTTAAAAACAATAGATGTTGGTAGTATTCCTGTTGAAACACATACAGGAAAACTAATTAGAGTAAGTTTAAACGATGTTGATTATAAAGAAAATACGGAGTATTTTGTTGAAATTTCTGCGACTACAAAAGAAGCTTGGGGCATACTTCCTGCCGGATTTGAGGTTGCACACGAACAAATTATGTTATCTAATAAGTATAAAGAAAACATTAAAGAAATTAGTTCAAAAAACACACTTTCACTTAAAAAATCTGACAAGAATGTAACAATTTCTAATGCTAATGTTGAAGTTATTTTTGACACTGAAAACGGAATAATTTCTTCTTATAAATATATGGATAACCAACTTATAAAAGATGGTAATGGCCCAAAACCAAACTTTTGGCGCGCTCCAACAGACAACGATTTTGGTAATAGAATGCAGGTAAATAATATTGAATGGAAAAAAGCTTCGTTATTTGCTGAAGTAACAAAATTTGAAACTTCAAAAGGGACTAATAATAGTGTTATTGTTTCTGTAGAATTTAAACTTCCGGGAGTAGAAACTACGTTTAATTCATCTTACTCAATAAATGGAGATGGAATTATTTTAATTGAAAACACTTTAAATGAAACTACTTACAAGGGTGATATACCACGAGTAGGAATGCGTATGCAGTTGCCAAAAAAGTATGAAAATATGGACTATTATGGTCGTGGCCCTTGGGAAAACTATCAGGATAGAAAAGCATCTGCTTTTATAGATGTGTATAGTTCTAAAGTTAAAGACCAATATGTTCCGTACATTCGACCACAAGAAAACGGATACAAAACCAATGTGCGTTGGGCTTCTTTTTCTGATGCTAATAATAACGGTTTGTTAGTGGTTTCTAATGAAGCTTCAAAAGGTTTTGGTATGAGTGCCTTACATGTTCCAAATGAAGATTTTGATACTACCGAAGGTCTTATATACGGTAATACTCAAAGCATTGAAGAAGAGTTTAGAATTGATGGTATTCCTGCAATAAATGCATCTAAACATACCATAGATATTAAAGAACAAGATTTAATTCAATTAAATATAGATTCAGAGCAAAGAGGTGTTGCTGGTGATAATAGTTGGGGTGCTCAACCACAAGATATTTATAAAATTAAGGGAGCAACTAAAAACAGTTATGGCTTTTATTTAATACCTTTTAATAATAAGAAAAAAGTTGATTTTATTGAAATTAGCAAACTTAGTTTCAAATTTTAAAACAAGAAAGCTTCTTTTTTAGCTTCAATAATTTTATAAAATTTGCATAAAAAAATAGCTTGATTTTTAAACCAAGCTATTTTTTATTGTAAAAGTTATTCTGAATTTATTTTCTAACTTCCTTAATTAATGTCAATGCATTTTTCACATCTTTTTCTAATTTTACAAAATCTTTGTTAGCAATAATTTCCTTTGAAATTAATTGAGATCCCATTCCAACACAAGTTACACCTGCATTAAACCAACCCGATAAATTTTCTTTTGTTGGTGAAACTCCACCAGTTGGCATAATACTGGTCCAAGGTTGAGGACCTTTTATACCTTTAACAAATTGAGGTCCGTATATATCACCAGGGAATAGTTTTACAATTTCACAACCTAATTCTTCTGCTCTTGTAATTTCTGTTAAAGTTCCGCAACCAGGTGACCATAATACTTTACGTCGGTTACAAGCAATAGCAATATCTTCTCGCAATACAGGTGTAACTATAAAATTTGCACCTAGAGCCATATATAATGAAGCTGCTGCTGCATCTGTTACAGAGCCAACACCCATTATCATTCCTGGTAATTCTTTAATCGCATATTTGGTTAATTCACCAAAAACTTCGTGTGCGAAATCTCCACGTGCTGTAAACTCCATTAAGCGTGCACCGCCATTATAACAAGCTGTTAAAACTTCTTTACTTAATGCTAAATCGTTATTAAAAAACAAAGGAATCATCCCAGTTTCTTTCATTGCTGTTGCAACTTCTATTCTTGTAAATTGTGCCATTATTATTGTTGAATTATTACTTAACTGAAAATTGTAATTATGAACTTACAATTGCTAATTAGTAATTGTTAATTATTCCTTTTTAATTTTTAATCTACATTATCTAGCAACTCTTCCTGAAGCATCTCCGCCCATTAACTTATTAACTTCGTCAACAGTTACTAAGTTAGCATCTCCTTTAATTGTGTGTTTTAAACAAGAGGCTGCTACTGCAAAATCTAATGCGTTTTGATCGTTATTTGGATACGTTAGTAGCCCATAGATTAAACCTCCCATAAAACTATCGCCTCCACCAACTCTATCTACAATATCAGTAATTTGATACTGGCGTGTTTCGTACATTTTTGTACCATCATATAATACACCAGCCCAGGTATTGTGTGATGCCGAGATTGAACCTCGTAATGTTGTAATTACTTTTTTTGCCTTTGGAAACTTCTCCATCATTTGTTTACAAACTGACAAAAATGCTTCAGCTTTAACATCGTGTCCTTGTGTTTGAACACTTATACCTTCAGGTTTAATTCCGAAGTGCATTTCTGCATCTTCTTCATTACCTAAAACTACATCGCAATAAGATGTTAATTCGGTCATTATCGCCTCTCTATGGGCATCGTCACAAAAATTCCAAAGTTTTGCTCTATAATTTAAATCTGTAGAGATTGTAATTCCCAACTTACTCGCTGCTTTTACCGCTTCTAAACAAACATCGGCTGAACTTTGTGAAATTGCTGGCGTAATACCTGTCCAATGAAACCATTCGGCTCCATCAAATACTTGCTCCCAATTAATCATTCCTGATTGAATTTCAGACATTGAAGAATAAGCACGGTCATAAACTACTTTAGAACCACGAGAAACTGCTCCTGTTTCTAAAAAATAAATTCCTAAACGCTCGCCTCCATATATAATTTTATCTACACCAACACCTCTTTTGCGCAATTCCATCATTGCACATTCTCCAATGTCGTTTTTTGGTAAACGGGTTACAAAATCTACTGCAACTCCATAATTAGCCAAAGAAACTGCAACGTTAGATTCTCCTCCGCCATAAACAACATCAAAGTTATTGGCTTGTGAAAACCTTAAAAATCCTTGTGGAGCTAATCTTAACATAATTTCTCCAAATGTTACTACTTTTTTCATTGTATGTATCTTTTATAAATTAAATAATCTTGGTAAAAACATTGATATTTCTGGAATAAAACTAATTAACATTAATACAATAACCATTATTGCTAAAAATGGTAACAAAGGTCTTATAACTTGTGTTACGGAAACTTTTGCAACTCCACTACCTACAAAGAGTAGAGTACCAACTGGTGGTGTACAAATTCCTATACATAAATTTAATACTATCACAATTCCGAAATGAACAGGATCCATACCTAGCGTTGTGACAACTGGAAGAAAAATAGGTGTAAATATTAAAACAGCAGGCGTCATGTCCATAAAAGTCCCAATAATAAGTAATATAATATTTATTGCTAAAAAGATCGCAAACTTATTATTTAACTGCTCTAATAGAAAATTACTAATCATTTCTGGAATTCCTTCAAATGAAAACAACCAAGACATAGCCATTGATGTACAAATTAAGAACATTACTACCGCGGTTGTTTTTGCACTATTTAATAAAACTTCAGGAAATTCTTTGGTTTTCATATCTCCATAAATTAAGGCTAATATGGCGGCATATAAGACTGCAATAACAGATGCTTCTGTAGCTGTAAAAATACCTGCCACAATACCACCAACAACAATTACCAATAACAACAAACTGAAAAAAGCCTTTCTAAAGAAAGTCCAAACTTCAAACAATGTTGCTCGTTTTCCTTTAGCATAACCTTTTGTAATTGCTATAAAAGCAATATATCCCATAATTGCTACACCTAATAATATACCTGGTAAGTAACCCGCAATAAACAAAGCCGCTACTGAAGCTGTTCCTCCACTTGCTAAGGCATAAACAATTAGAATATTACTTGGCGGAATTAACAAACCTGTTGTTGATGATGTAATATTTACAGATGCGCTAAATGTTCTTGGATATCCTTCCTCTTCCATTCTATCTGTCATAATGGATCCAATTGCAGAGGCTGCTGCAAGAGCAGAACCCGAAATTGCACCAAAAAGCATAGATGCAAGTACATTTACATACGCCAATCCACCTGGAAGACTAGCTACTAAAGATTTTGCAAAATTAATTAATCGATTGGCAATACCTCCTCGTTTCATAATCTCACCAGCTAATATAAAAAATGGAATAGCTAATAATGCAAAACTATCGATACCTGTTGTCATTCGTTGTGCAATAGTTGTTAAACCCGGTAAATTATCAATATTTAATAAAAGACTTAATGTTGTTGCAATTCCAATACTATATGCTACTGGTACTTTTAATAATAAAAGTGTAAAGAAACTAGCAAACAAAACAATGATACTTATAACTTCTATACTCATAATTAAATAGTGATTTTGTTTGAATAAATAGTTGAAATATGATAGACGGAATAACACATAATTAACAATCCACTAAATGGCATAATTGCATAAATATAACCCAAAGGAATTCGAAGTGTTCCTGATAGTTGCTCTAAATGTAATGTTGTGTAAACTAAATTAAAACCTCCAATAACCATTACAATTAATGCAAAAAGAAAAATTAATACCTCAATAAGAATTGATGCTTTTCTTTTATTAGATTCAGAGAATTTTTGATACAAAAAATCCATAGAAAGATGTTCTCTTTTTCCGTTTAAATATGCTGCTCCCAAAATGGTTAACCAAATTAAAGAAAACCTAGCAAACTCTTCGGTCCAAGTAAAAGATGTTCCTAAAATATATCTTGAAAAAACTTGAAACAAAACATCAAGTACTAGCAATGCAAAAATTAGAATTAAAATTTTCTCTAAAAGCAGATTCACTTTATTAAAAACAAGTTCAGATTTTCTCATAATTATTTATTTTTAATCTCATTAACAATAGTTTTCATCTCTGGATACTTCAGCACAAACTCTTCTAAAACAGCTTTAGATTTTTCAGCAAAAAGCGATTTTTCTGGAATAATAATTTCTACGCCTGCTTCTGTTGCAATTCTCATAGATTCTTCAACAGATTCTTTCCAAAACTGTTTTTGAGCCCGAGAAGATTCATCTGCAGATTCTTGCACCCATATTTTTTCATCTTCAGATAATTTCTCCCAATATTTTGTACCAATTAAAAGTACATCTGGAATAGAAGAGTGTTCATCTAAAGTGTAATATTTACTAATCTCATAATGATTTGAAGATACAAATGATGGCGGATTGTTTTCTGCACCATCCACAACACCTTGTTGAATAGCTGTATACAATTCACCATAAGCCAAAGGAGTTGCCGAACCACCCATAGAATTCACCATATTAATAGCCATTTGATTGTTCATAACCCTTATTTTAAGTCCTTTTAAATCCTCTGGTCTTCGAATTGCTTTAGAACTAGTATAAAAACTTCTACTTCCTGCGTCATAATAGCACAAACCACGTAGCCAAAACTTACTTCCTTTTTCTAAAATTGACTTTCCTACGGACCCTTCTAAAACACTAAACCTATGCGCTTTATCTCTAAACAAATACGGAATCCCTAAAATGTGATATTCAGGAACAAAATTTGATAATGTGGCAGCACTTACTTTGGTAGCTGCAACACTACCTATTTGCAATAATTCCAAAACCTCCCTTTCTGAACCCAATTGTGCATCAGGAAAAATTTTAACTTTTAAAGTTCCGTTAGATTTTGTCTCTAGTGCTTTCTGAAATTCTAATATCCCTTTGTGTACTGGATGTGATTGAGGCAAACTATGTGCTAAATACAGCACTTTTGTAGTTGACTCTTCTTTACAGGAAATTAATCCTAAAAAAAGAAGTACTAAAATTGGTATTTTTTTCATAAAAATGAAATTAAATAATTTAAGGTGTAAATATAAAAATAATATAAAAACAATCGATTGTATTTTGAGAATTTATTTAACCTTGAAATAAGAAACTGTAATTTTAATAGTAAATACTTTTTTTTTGTAAAACTACTATGCACAACTGTTTAATAAAAACAAAAAGAATTTAATCTAAATAGATTAAATCCTTTTTAACTGTATGTAATTAGTATATTTTTAAAGCTCTCTAAGCCTTGCTGCTGCAATTTCGGCGGTAATATCTCGCTGTGGAGAACCAAACATTTCGTACCCAACCATAAACTTTTTAACGGTTGCACTTCTAAGCAACGGAGGATAAAAACTCATATGCCAATGCCAATGACTATGGTCTTTATTATTTGTTGGAGCTTGGTGTATTCCACTGGAATATGGAAAAGAACAATCAAACAACTTATCGTATGCTTTAGTTAAAACAGAAATAGCTTCGGCAAATAGTTTTCCTTCTTCTTTGGTTAAACAACTAATATTTTGTTGTGCATTTTTAGGCAAAATCATTGCTTCAAATGGCCAAATTGCCCAAAATGGTACTAAAACAACAAAGGCATTATTTTCAAAAATAATTCGCTCTTTAAGAGCAAGTTCTTGCTTTACGTAATCTTCTAAAATTGTACGGTTATTATTTTTAAAATATTCTAATTGTTTTAAGTCTTTTTTATATACTTCATTTGGTAAAGAAGACTGACTCCAAATTTGTCCGTGAGGATGTGGATTACTACAACCCATTACAGCTCCTTTATTTTCAAAAATTTGAACATAATTTATTGCTTCTTGCTTTCCAAGAAGTTCATATTCTTGTTTCCATGTATCAACAACTTTTTCAATAGCTACTGTTGACATTTCAGCTAAACTTTTTGAATGATCTGGACTAAAGCAAATTACTTTACATATACCTGTTTCACTTTCCGCTTGCAGTAATCCGTTATTAATACTAAACGATTTAGAATCCTTTTGAAGCGCAGCAAAATCGTTTGTAAAAACAAAAGCTCCTTTATAGTTGGGGTTTATTTCACCATTAATTCGTGTATTACCAGCACATAAATAACAATTTTCATCATGTGATGGACGTACCTCTTTACTCAAGGCTTCATTTTGTCCTTGCCAAGGTCGTTTAGCTCTATGCGGAGAAACCAACACCCATTCACCGGTTAAAATATTATATCTTTTGTGAGAGTAATCTTGTAAATCTGTATTCATTATAAAGTTTTATATTTTAGAAGACTTAACTTTAAATGTAATATATACATTTAAATTATTTCACCACAAATATAATTTAAATTTTAGATATAATATTAAATACCTAAACTAATACATATCGTAAAAAAAGAAACTAAAAACATACACTTTAAGAAGTGAAAAACTAGTTTTTTACAAGTAGCTACAAGTAAAAAAAGTTTTTTTTAAGAAATTTAATCAAATATGACAAAAGTCATAGAAAATACTCTTATTTAGATTTACTTTTGACCCATATTTCATTACTTAGTTGAAATAAGTAATGTTTTTGATTTTTTTAGTTAGTAGTAAAAAAAAGAGAGTTTGGCTTCAAATTCTCTTTTTTTATGTAAACTAATCACAAAATTGCTTTATAATATTACAACCGAATTTTCTTCAGCACCTAACCCACTATTTACATAGTTATCAGCACTGTTATCATTTACCCATTTTTCACCATCTAATAGATACTTAAATTGAAACTCTTGCGCTGAGGGTAAATCAATTGTAACTTTAAAAGACCCATTTTTTAACTTTTTCATTATAATTGGCTCTGCAGTATTCCAATTATTAAATTCTCCCAACAAATCAACTTTTTCAGCTCCTAAGGCAGCTTCCTTATCCATTAAAAAAGTTACTTTACAAACTGGTTTACTTTTTAAATATTGTTTCTTTAAACTCATAATAATTTTATATTTAAAATTTTAATACAAATATAACTTAGAAATAAAAGTATTAATACAACTCTGTTTTCTTATTTATATGCTATATTAACTACAGAATCTATTTACTGTAAAAAATATCAATATTACACATATACTATTTTCTATCGTCCTCAAATTAAACTTTTAAAAACTAGACATCAATCACTTAAAGTATTTTGCTTGTAAAAAATAAATTTTTATATTACTATGAATTCTGAAAAATCGGTAAAAAAATTACAATTAAACTGATTTAAGTTATAACTTGTATAATTAAAATCATAACTCAAATTAACTAAATCATTTTAAACCATTTAAAGCTATACAAACTATTATGGAAAAGGATTTTAAAGTAAAAATTAATGAGTCTTTTGAATTTGATTTAAAAGCTTCAGACACCAAAAAAATAGACTTTTTAAAGTTATCAGACACCACATTTCATGTTCTCAACAAAAACAAATCGTTTAATGTAGAACTAAAAAAATCAAATGCTACACAAAAAGAATTTGTTATTAAAGTAAACTCAAACAGTTACACAGTAAAAATTAAAAACCAATTAGATCTTTTGGTTAAAGAAATGGGATTTTCTATTGGTGCTACAAAAAAAGACAACAGTATTAAGGCTCCAATGCCTGGCTTAATTTTAAGTGTAAATGTGCAAGAAGGGCAAGAAGTTGTTGAAGGAGAGACTTTAATGATATTAGAAGCTATGAAAATGGAAAATTCTATTATAGCTCCTAAAGACGGAATTATAAAATCTATAAATGTAAAAAGTGGTGGTGCAGTTGAAAAAGGTGAATTAATGATTGAAATGGCTTAAATTAAATTGAAATGAAAAAAATATTAATAGCAAACAGAGGAGAAATTGCCATAAGAGTAATGAAAACCGCCAAAAAAATGGGTATTAAAACAGTTGCCATATATTCTGATGCCGACAGAAATGCGCCACATGTTAGATTTGCTGATGAATCTGTGAACATTGGTAAAGCTCCATCAAACAAATCATACCTCGTAGGCGAACGAATTATTAAAGCCGCAAAAAAACTTAATGCAGATGGTATACATCCAGGTTATGGCTTTTTAAGTGAAAATGCCGATTTTGCAGAGTTATGCGAACAAAACAACATTATATTTATTGGCCCTAAGTCAAAATCAATTAAAATGATGGGCGATAAATTAGCAGCAAAAGAAGCTGTTAAAGATTATAATATTCCAATGGTTCCCGGAGTTGACAGGGCAGTTACAGATCCGAAAGAAGCCGAAAGTATAGCACATGAAATAGGTTTTCCAATATTAATAAAAGCCGCTGCCGGAGGAGGTGGAAAGGGAATGCGTATTGTAGAAAAAGAAAAAGACGTACAAGAACAAATGGCACGAGCTATAAGTGAAGCTACTTCTGCTTTTGGAGATGGTGCTGTTTTTGTTGAAAAATATATAACCTCTCCTCGTCATATAGAAATTCAAGTATTAGCAGATAGTCATGGTAATATACTTCATCTTTTTGAAAGAGAATGCAGTATTCAACGCAGACATCAAAAAGTAGTTGAAGAAGCTCCATCATCTATTTTAACTCCAGAATTAAGAGAAAAAATGGGTATAGCTGCTATTAAAGTTGCTCAATCTTGCGATTATTTAGGAGCTGGTACTGTAGAATTCTTAGTTGATAAAGACTTAAATTTCTTTTTTTTAGAAATGAATACGCGTTTACAAGTTGAACACCCCGTAACAGAATTAATTACAGGAATTGATTTAGTAGAACAACAAATTAATATTGCAAGAGGAGAAGCAATTACTATAAAACAAAAAGATTTAAAAATTTGCGGCCACGCTCTTGAACTTAGAGTATATGCGGAAGACCCTTTAAACAACTTTTTACCAAGTGTTGGCACCTTAACCACCTATAAAATACCTGCTGGGGAAGGCATTCGTGTAGATGATGGGTTTGAAGAAGGTTTAGAAATACCAATTTATTACGACCCTATGTTGTCTAAATTAATTACCTATGGAAAAACACGTTCAGAAGCAATTCAATTAATGATTGAAGCCATAGATAATTATATAGTAGAAGGCGCTTTTACAACTCTTCCTTTTGGTAAATTCGTATGTGAACACGATGCATTCAGATCTGGAAATTTTGATACACATTTTGTTAAAAATTATTTTACTCCAGAAAAGCTAATTGCTTCATCTAAAGAAGAAGCAAAAATAGCTGCTTTAGTAGCTCTTAAAATCTACTTAGAAAATAAAAAAACGCTTAAAATCCCAAATAATTAATTACCTAAAATTAGCACTATTATGGAAAAACCAATGAATACAAAAATTAAAAAATTAGATGTAAGAGTTGCTTTAGCTCATTTAGGTGGAGGAGAAAAACGAATTAAAAAGCAACATGCAAAAAAAAAGCTAACAGCCCGTGAACGCATAAATTACTTGTTAGATGATGGTTCTTTTGAAGAAATGGGTGTTTTGGTAACACATAGAACAACCGATTTTGGCATGGAAGATCAAATTATTTTTGGTGATGGCGTTGTAACTGGCTACGGAACAATAGAAGGGAGATTAGTATATATTTTCGCTCAAGATTTTACAGTCTTTGGAGGCGCTTTATCTGAAACACACGCTGAAAAAATATGCAAAATAATGGATCAGGCTGTAAAAGTAGGTGCACCTTGCATTGGGCTAAACGATTCTGGTGGTGCGCGCATACAAGAAGGAGTGAGATCCTTAGGTGGATATGCGGATATTTTTCATAGAAATGTGCAATCTTCTGGAGTAATACCTCAACTTTCAGCAATAATGGGACCTTGTGCTGGTGGTGCCGTTTATTCACCTGCTATGACCGATTTTACAATTATGGTTGAAGATACAAGTTATATGTTTGTAACAGGCCCAAACGTTGTAAAAACAGTTACAAATGAAGAAGTAACCTCTGAAGAGTTAGGAGGTGCTAGAACACATGCCACAAAATCTGGAGTAGCTCATTTAACTTCTGCAAACGATATTCAATGTTTAGAAGATTTGAAAAAATTATTAAGTTATATACCTCAAAACAATAAAGAAACAACAAAGAAAATTCCTTATAAATTAGGTGAAGAATTAAGACCCCACTTAATTGATTTAATTCCAGAAGATGCACATAAACCTTATGACATGAGAACTGTTATTAATGGAATTATTGATGAAAACTCTTTCTTTGAAATTCAAAAAGATTATGCTGAAAATATTATTGTAGGTTTTTCTAGATTGGCTGGAAGAAGTATTGGTATAGTTGCCAATCAGCCAATGCAATTAGCTGGTTGTTTAGATACAAATAGCTCTATAAAAGCAGCAAGATTTACTCGTTTCTGTGACTGTTTCAATATACCATTATTAGTATTAGTAGACGTTCCTGGATTTTTACCTGGAACCGATCAAGAATGGAATGGAATTATTAAAAATGGAGCTAAATTATTATATGCCTTAAGCGAAGCCACTGTGCCAAAACTTACTGTAATTACACGTAAAGCCTATGGAGGTGCTTATGACGTAATGAACTCTAAACACATTGGCGCAGACATGAATTTTGCTTGGCCAACAGCAGAAATAGCCGTAATGGGTGCAAAAGGAGCCGCTAAAATTATTTTTAAAAACGAAATTAATTCTGCTAATAATCCTGAAGAAAAATTAAAAGAAAAAGAAGTAGAATATGCTTTTAAATTTGCAGATCCATATAGAGCTGCAAGGCGTGGTTTTATTGATGAAGTAATCTATCCAAAAAACACCCGAAGAAAATTAATTAAAGCTTTTCAAATGTTAGAAAATAAAGAAATTAACAGACCTAAAAGAAAACACGGAAACATTCCTTTATAAACACTAATTTAATTTTTTATACTTTTTTTGGTATCTAAAACCATTGATGAATAAATCAAATATTGGGCAGAAATATACGTAACCATAACAGCAACTTGTAAAATTAATGCTTCATAATAAAATTTATTAATAGATAAAACAGCGTCCGAAATAATAAAAACTATTGCACCTAAAAACATTAATAAAGAAGTTTTACTTTTAGTATTTAAAAAATCTATGAAAGAAACAATTCCAAAAATACAGATTGTTGTTGCATAAATTATTACTGGTATAAATAAATCTTTTAAAGAATCTTTCAGTAATAATAACAGTAAAAAAAGCGCAATACTAAATGGTATTATTGCTTTAAAACTATTAATTACAGAAACTTTTTTAATTCGTTTTACTACAACTGCAATAAAAAGAAAATGTGCAATTAAAAAGAAACCTAACCCAAATTTAAACACGTTTTCTCCAGAATACAACAAAAACACATCTCCAAAAAAACAAAAAATTAATGCTGTAGCATACCACTTATTTCTAAATTCGACTGATTGAGAATACAAAAATAAGAGTGCTAAAATAATAAACGGTTTAAAAACAAAAGTAAGACTATCTATTTTAAAAATTATTCCAATAACGTCTAATATTGAAACCAAAAAGAATACTAAAAACGCAATTTTTTTTTTCATTTTATTTTAAGTTTTACCATGAGGGCAATGTACAACTTTTATCTAATTTTTTCAACAGAGGCTGAATCCCATTTATTAAACTCTCTTTCATCTCTTTAGATTCTTCTTTATGGCATTGCAAACAAGCTCCAACCAACAATAATTGTTGCTGTTCTTTTACAGAAAATGGTCTAAAATCTGTTCTAGTAGAATTTACTGTGCCTTTTTCTACTTCTTTTAAAAACGGAATCCACGCATCTTCTGGTAAATTGTCGTTTTCATTTAAAGCATATTCTGGTGTAAATTTCCAAAATCCTTTTCCTTCGCTAATTTCATAAACCAAAGTTCCATTTCCATAACCCAATGTTGCCGGATTTGAATGGCAGCTTTTACAATCTCTTACATTTGAAGTTGTTGTATGAGGAGAGTTTGGCGCATACAGTCTATGAAATGACACATCTTCACCTATCCTTTTTCCTGCATAACTTCCTTTATCAATAGTTAAAATCATACCCGGAACTGCTGGTTCAATATGTTTGCCTTCACTATTTTCTCTAACTCCCATTGCAGGAAGTGATGACGAAAACTCTGCTACAAATTCTTTCCATTGCCCTTTTCCGTATTTTCTATCTAATAAATCAAAGGCTCTTGGCTCATTTTTATCATATTCGTTATGACAGCCTATACAACGTGTTGTCCATGAAGAATGACAGGTTGCACAACTCACATTTTTATGTGCATTATCTCTCGAACAAACTTCTGATTGTAGATTTAACGGGTGCAGTTTCCCATCCTTTTTTCCAATTAAAAAAGCATTTCCAACAGAATCTATAAACGTATTTACTAACGGATGACCGCTTTTTTCAACAGCAATCATCTCTTTATCATAATGCTTATAATCTCTATGTAAAAAAACCAACAAACTTTCCGCATCTAAAGAGTCGTAAGTAATAGTGTTTGGTTTTTCTTTAAAATGACAATCAGAACACTGTACCTTAACGGCCTGTTCTTCGTGTGTATATCGTTTTCCATCACCCATTACCTCATGCGAAGAATGGCAGTCAATACACAACATACCTTTAGTATGATGTACATCTTCTTCAATAAATTTATAAACACGTTTATCTTCAATAACCTTATAGGCACTATTATTTAAAACGTCACTTTCATCTAACAAAGTTTCTTGAAAGCCTTCGTAATTAGTTGAAATTCTGCTTGAACGGCTGTGACAACCAAAACAATGTTCATCTTTTACAAAAATATTGGTTGCTGGATGGTTAAGAGGCACAACTTTTTTTTCTGAAGAAATATAGTTTTCTAAATCAATTTTCGCTTCTTCAGAATAATTTAAATGACAGGCATTACATCCTCCACCTCTACTTAACTGTGTTATAGGTCCAAATTCTTCTTTTTGTGCACCTAAATGGCAATTAGCACATAAATCTCTTAAATGTTTGTCTGAAGCCGAATTTTTAATTAACTGAATATGATATTGACCGTTTGGTGAATCGGCTTCACCAAAAATATATTTATCAACAGCTACAATACCGCTATTGGTAGTCATTAAAGAGTTTTCTATTTTATTTAACTCATTAGGATGACATACGCCACAAGTAACTTTAGCATCACTTAAATTCCCTGGAATTAACACCATTCCTTTATGCGAATCTTCCTTATCTAACGTATTCGGATTTCCTAGGTGGCAACTAATACAACCTATTAATTCTGGATTGTGATAATTGGAATAACCTTTTGTGTTTTGATGACACTCTAAGCAAGATTCTTTAGCTATATTCTCAATTTTTGTGTATTCATTAACTTTTACATAAGAATCATTAAACGTCTTATTTTTTAAAAAGAAGAAAATAGTAATAACTATTACTGCTATTATTAAAAACCAAAATTTAGCGTCTTTTAATTTCATGTGTCTTAGTTATTTTCTTAATGGTCACATGTTGTTCGCTATTTGCCATTTTATTAATTGATAAACTTTTTAGTATGCTCGTTTCATAAATATTAATGAATTACAAATTTACAATAAATAAATATGTGGCAATATTTTATCCACTCGCTATAACCACTTAAGAATCAGAACAAGAACATATTTACGCTACTTTTGTTACATATAAATATATGTTTATCAGCTTGTTATGTAACTATTGTTACTAGTTTGTTATAAGTTTTATGACTTTTATCATATTCTGAAGACACCTCAATAAATAACTTTACATCAGAAAAAAATATTTAAACTTATGACTACTTCAAGAAGAAAATTTATTAAAATTTCTGCTTTAGGTTTAGGTGGTGTAGCAGCAACAACAAGTGCACTAAACATGTTTGGTGCAAACTCTTATTTAGATGAACTTGTTAAAGAAAATGTTGCAAAAACATTTAAAAGAACTCCTACTTATTGCGAAGTTTGTTTTTGGAAGTGTGCCGCTTGGACATATACAGATGAAGAAGGTACAATTAAAAAAATTATTGGTAATGAAACAGACCCTCATTGTTATGGACGCTTATGCCCAAGAGGAACTGGTGGGGTTGGAATGTATACCGATGAAGACCGATTAAAAACACCTTTAATAAGAATCACTAAAAATGGCGAACAAACTTTTAGAGAAGCATCTTGGGATGAAGCTCTTGATTTAGTTGCTTCAAAATTTAAAGCTGTTAAAGAAAAGTATGGAGCAGAATCTTTTGCCTTATTAAAACACGGTTCGCCTGGAAGCCACTTAGAACACTTATTTAAAGCTTATGGTTCAGATACCATTGCTGAACCTGCTTATGCTCAATGTAGAGGTGCAAGAGAAGCTGGTTTTGCTTTAACTTATGGTTCTTGGGTTGGATCGCCAGAACCTACTGATATTAGAGATACCAAATGTTTAGTACTTATTGGCTCACATATTGGAGAAAACATGCACAATTCACAAGTGCAAGAAATGTCTGACGCAATTGATAATGGAGCAACTATTATAACCGTAGATCCACGTTTTTCAACCGCTGCAAGTAAATCGCAACATTGGTTAGCTATTAAACCAGCAACTGATATTGCTTTAATGTTAGCTTGGATGAACGTTATTATTAGTGAAGAATTATATGATAAAAACTATGTAAAAAAATATACGAATGGTTTTGATGAATTAAGAGATCACGTTCAAAATTTTACTCCAGAATGGGCTTATGGAATAACAACCATAAAACCTGAAGAGATTAGAAAAACAGCTCGTAAAATGGCCAATGCTTCTCCTTCTGTAATTATTCATCCTGGTCGTCATGTAAGTTGGTATGGAGATGATACACAAAGAGCAAGAGCAATGGCTATTTTAAATGCATTGTTGGGTTCTTGGGGACGAAGAGGTGGATTCTACTTTAAAGAAAGTATAAAGGTGCCTAAATTCCCTGCACCTAAATACCCACATCCAAAATGGGATTGGAGAAATATTTGTGAAAAATATCCAATTGCTCAAATGGGAATCACTTCGGAAGTTATTAAATGTGCCATTCCAAATAAAGACAACAAATATCCTGTAAAAGCTATGATGGTAGCTGGTACAAATATTACAAAATCAATTCCTCAAAAAGAATTACTTGAAAAAGCAATGGATGAAATGGAATTTATAGTTGTAATGGATACTATGCCAATGGCTGTTACAGGCTATGCAGATGTAGTGTTGCCTGAATGCACATATTTAGAGCGTTATGATGGAATTAGATCTTCAACAAATAGAGAACCTTCAATTGCCGTAAGAGTTCCTGCAGTTGAACCAAAATACGATTCTAAACCAGGATGGTGGGTTGCTAAACAAATTGGAGAACGGTTAGGTCTTGGAGATTACTTCAACTATGATGATTATAAAGAGGTAATAGAATGGCAACTGCAAAAAATGGGAACTTCTTTAGAAGAAATGAAGAAAATTGGAGTGAAACACTTTCCAAGAACTTCAGGACCTTTATATATGGATGAAAATAAAACCTATGAATTTGCAACAGCAAGTGGTAAAATTGAATTGTACTCGAATGATTTAAAAAACTTAGGTTTTGATCCACTTCCAAACTATACCAAACACCCAGAACCTCCTCAAGGTTTTTATCGTTTAAATTACGGAAGAGCGCCAATGCATACATTTAGCAGAACGGCAAACAACCCAAATCTAAACGATTTAAAAAAAGAAAATGATCTTTGGGTAAACCCAAAAGTAGCTAGAATATTAGGCATAAAAACAGGGCAAAGAGTTTGGTTAAAAAACCAAGACGATGTAACCTCTACATTTTCAATAAAAGTAAGAGTAACTGAAAGAGTTCGTTGGGATTCTGTATATATGGTACACGGTTTTGGTCACGATAATAAAAAATTGACCAGAGCTTATGCTAAAGGAATAAACGACACGCAACTAATTTCTAAAATAGCAATAGATCCAATTATGGGTGGTACAGGTATGAGAGGAAATTTTGTAACAATTTTAACTGAAAATCCACATAAAAATATAGAGATATGAGATATGCAATGGTAATTGACACTTTAAAATGTGTTGGATGTAGCGATTGTGTTGTTGCTTGTCAAACTGAAAATGATGTACCTATTGGGTACTGTAGAGATTGGATTACAGAAACAGTAAATGGTGCGTATCCAAATATAGAATTAGAACTAAAATCTGAACGTTGTAACCATTGTGACAATGCACCTTGTGTACGTTGTTGCCCAACTGGCGCTAGTCATCAATTAGATAACGGAATTGTTTTAGTTACTGGTAATGAATGTATTGGTTGTGGTGCTTGTATAGAGTCTTGCCCTTATGATGCACGCTTCCAACACCCAGATGGTTATGTAGATAAATGTACATTCTGTCATCATAGATTAGAAAAAGGACAACTTCCTGCTTGTGTATCGGTGTGCCCTACTAAGTGTATGTATTTTGGTGATTTGGACAACCCAAATAGTGAAGTTTCTCAACTATTGAAAAACAGAAAACATAAAACACTAGCTCCTGAAGCTGGAACAAAACCTCAAGTTTATTATTTAATATAAATTAAAAATTATGCAAGAAGAATTATTTACAAGTGGACGAAATATTCCAAATATAGATCCTTCATTAGAAATATGGCACTGGCCAATATCAGTATATTTATTTTTAGGTGGGTTAGCTGCTGGATTACTATTTTTTGCGGGTTTAATTACTTTTTTAGGGAAAGACAAAGAATACCCTGCAGCAGTAAAATTTGCAGCTATTGTTTCTCCAATTGCTTTAACCTTAGGTTTATTAGCATTATTTTATGATTTAACTCATAAACTATACTTTTGGAGACTTTACACAACTATTAGAATAGAATCTCCAATGAGTTGGGGTGCTTGGGTACTATTAATAATAACTCCTATTTCATTTTTATGGGTTATGAGTTACTATTCTGAATTATTTCCTAACTGGAAATTAAAGTTTGATTTTCTAAACAACTTAGAAAAATTTCTTCAAAAAAACAGAAGGAATATGGCAATAATCTTAATACCACTTTCAATTATTTTAGGAATTTATACCGGTATTTTATTATCTGCTTTTAATGCAAGACCACTTTGGAACAATGCAATCTTAGGCCCCTTATTTTTAGTCTCTGGACTTTCAACAGGTGCTGCAACAATTATTTTATTAGCTAAAAATGCTAAAGAAAAACACCTTTTTGGTAAAATAGATTTAGTTCTAATAGTTATTGAATTAGGTTTAATTGTTCATATGCTTATGGGAATGTATGCTGGTTCAGAAGTACAGTTAGAAGCTATGCAATTATTAGTTGGTGGTGAATTTACACTTATGTTCTTTGGGTTTGTAATTATTTTAGGACTTATTGTTCCTGCAATATTAGAACTTACAGAACTTATTGGGTACAAAATACCTGTAGCAATACCTGCACTTTTAGTATTAATTGGTGGATTGGTTTTTAGATTTGTTATGGTTGAAGCCGGACAAATAACACGATACCTTTATTAAAAAATAAATTATGAATATAGACAATCAAAAAAACAAACACGTTTATTGGAATCCTTACTTCGGAGGTTTTCTACTTGGAATATTAATACTTTTTACTTTTTACATGACAGGTAGAGGCTTAGGAGCTAGTGGCGCTATGAAAAGTGGTGTGGTAACTATTGTAGATGCAGTTGCTTCAAACCACGCAGAGAACAATGCATATTATAGTAAATTTGTAAAAGAAGAAAAATCTCCCCTTAATTCTTGGTTGGTTTTTGAAGCTCTTGGTGTTTTAATTGGTGCATTTATATCTGGCGGATTGGCAGGTAGAATTGGTTGGAGAGTACAACATTCACCTAAAATTACAAGTAAAAGAAGATTAATATTCGCCTTAGGCGGAGGAATTTTATTTGGAATAGGCGCACAAATTGCCCGTGGTTGTACAAGTGGTGCAGCATTAAGCGGAATGGCAGTACTTTCTACAGGTGGTTTTATAACTATGTTAGCCATTTTTGGAACAGGATACTTAGTAGCATATTTCTTTAGAAAAAATTGGATTTAATAATTAAAAAAATAAAAAATATATGGGACCTTTAATTCCAAATGGAGTAATTCCTTACGAATGGAACAATATTATAGCAATATTAATAGGGATTTTCTTCGGGTTTATTTTAGAAGCCTCTGGTTTCTCTTCCTCTAGAAAATTAGCAGGGGTATTTTACGGGTACGATTTTGCAGTACTAAAAGTGTTTTTTACCGCAGCATTAGTAGCTTTAATCGGTATTTTATATATGGATTACCTTGGTTATTTAAATATGGAGCAATTATATATACATCCAACATATTTATGGGGAGCAATTATTGGTGGTGTAATAATGGGTGTTGGTTTTGTAGCTGCTGGTTTTTGCCCAGGCACAAGTTTATGTGCAGTTGCAATAGGTAAAATTGATGCAATAGTATATGTAATTGGCATAATGGTAGGAATCTTTATATTTTCTGAATTATATACCGTTTTTCAACCAATTTACGATGGATATTTTGAAGGCAACATTACTTTAATGGATTCTTTAGGTGTTAATAGATACTGGTTTGTGTTTGTATTTACAATAATTGCAATTGTGGCTTTTGTAGCTTCTGATATGATTAGAAAAAAAGTTAAGAAAATATTTTATTAAGATAAAAAAAACTAAAATGGTTAATAGAAAAACAGCAAAATTTTTATCATTTAGGTACACAATATTAGCCATAATATTAGTAGTACTTGCAGGCGGATTAGTTTTATTGCCTAAATATGAAAAACATGAAGGTATAAAAACTGAGGAGTTGTTGAGCAATGCAGTTAGTCCAGAAAGATACATTTCAACCGATGAACTAGCTAACAAAATAATAAGTCAAGATCCCTCTTTTTTATTAATTGACGTTAGAAGCGAAGTAGAATTTAGTAAATATTCATTACCAAATGCTATTAACATTCCATTAAAAAAATTATTAGATGAAGATTCTATAATGTATTTAAATCAAAATCAATATGATGTAGTTCTTTTATCAAACGATAATTTTTACGCAGATCAGGCCTGGATTATTGGTAACAGATTAAATTACAAAAATCTTAAAGTTTTAAAAGGAGGAATTAACAATTGGTATAAAACTATAATCAATCCACCTATTCCAACTGAAAACATGGCAGCTAAAGAATTTGACTTGTATACCTTCAGAAAATCTGCTAGTATGTTTTTTGGTGTAGTTTACCCAGAACAAATAAAAGTGACAAAAAAAACTGAGGTAAAAAAAGTAATTCCTAAAAAGGTAATTCCAATTAAAAAGAAAAAGAAAATGCCTGTTGAAGGTGGTTGTTAGTTGTTAAAAAATAATATAGACAGATGAAAGAATTAGAAAAAACAAAACGAATATCAATAGCATCGGTACTTTTTATTTTAGTAATACTTATTGGACTTTTAACTTATAAGAGACCAATGCACATGTATACTATAAATTCAAAAACTACTTTAGAAAATATAACATCCGATAACTATTTAATTTCATTAAAAGATCTTGAAAATAAAGAATATGCTTTAATTGATACTAGAAATGAATTCGAATTTCAAAAAGGACATTTAGATAATGCTATTAATATTTATGCACCTGAAATTTTAAATGAAGAAAACACTTTAATTTTTAATAAATTACAAGAAGAAAATAAAACTATCGTTTTATATAGCACTAATCCAAATAATGTAGTTGCACCTTTTATGGTACTTTATCAACTCGGGGTTAAAAATTTAAAAATTGCTACTATTAATAATAGTTACAATCAAAATAAATTAATTACAGATAACATTGATGTAGAAAAATCTGTTGCAGATATTAATGCATTTATAAATGAATCTATAAAAAAGGCTGCACAGCAACCAAAACCTAAACCAATTATAAAAGCACCTCCAAAAAAAGTAATTCCTATAAAAAAGAAAAAGAAAATGCCTGTTGAAGGTGGTTGTTAGTTTTAATTATTTAAAGCTGTTTTAGAAATAAAACAGCTTTTTTTTGGTCAATTTTAAAACCATTTTTACGAGTTAAAATTGCAATATTTATTTTTTTTAAAACAGCTAAAAACTCACAATAAAACACCCAAAAAAACCAGGTCTTAAAAACACAAAACACACTCATTAAATACTGTGTATCAAATATTTAATTATGTAACTTAAGTAACTAAAAAGACTAATTATTGATAAGTATTTAATGATAAAAATCATAAAAAAAAGTTCACTCGCTTAGTAAATTTGAAGTAATAATTTAACACAAATTCTTAACTTAAATTTTTTAAATAATGAAAAAAGCGATATCGTATTTAACAGTATTTTTTATAGCTATAACTGTATTGAGTAGCTTTAAAAAAAATGATCAAAAAATTCAGTCCGATCCATCGGAATTTGAAATATTGGTTCAATATTTAGAAGCAAATGGAAACTTTATTAATAGTGATTTTGCTCCTGCAATAATTCAACCTTCGGAAATTAAAGATAACCTAAAAAATAAAGAATATTTAGTTTTAGATATTAGAAGTGAAAGCTGGTTTGATTATGGGCATATTAAAAATTCTGTAAATATAAAAGGTCCAGAATTACTAAACTATTTTGAAAATGAAATAGACCCAGCTTCTTTTAAAAAGATTACAATTGTATGTTATTCTGGTCAATCTGCAGCATATTATGCTGGTTTATTAAGACTTGCTGGATATAATAATGTATTTAATTTAAAATGGGGAATGAGTTCTTGGGATAGTGAGCTAGCTCAAAATATCTGGATAAAAAATTCAACAGATAATTTTACAGACCAAGTAGAAACCACTGCAAATCCAATGCCTGAGAAAGGAACTACACCTACATTATCAACAGGTAAAACTGATGCAAAAGAAATACTAAAAGAGCGTATTAAAGCTGCTTTTGCAAAACCTTACAAAGAATTTATTGTAAAAGCTGAAGTGGCATTTGAAAATCCAGCAGCGTACTTTACAGTAAATTATATGAATGATGAAACATATAACTTGGGTCATTTAAAAGGAGCTGTTCAGTACCAGCCAAAAACATTGGCTTCTTCAACAAATCTTTATACGTTACCAGCAGATAAAAACATCTTAGTTAACTGTACTACAGGTCAATCTGCGGCATATGCGGTTGCATATCTACATGTTTTAGGTTATAACGTTTCTAATTTAGCTTATGGTTCTAATAGCTATATGAACACTGCTTTAATTACAAAAAACTTAAATGGTTTTTCAGATAAAGAAATTCAAAATTACCCACTTTCAGAATAATAATAGCACATACATACTCAAACAAACAAACAAACAAACAAACAAACAAACAAACAAACAAACAAACAAACAAACAAACAAACAAAATCATGAAAAAAATATCTTTATTATTAATTGGATTATTCCTAATACCAACACTCTTTTTAACTTCATGTGATAAAGGTGACGATACTTTAGTAGACGCAACTCCAGCATTTACTTTAATGAAAGATTATGTTATTAATAACAACCTAGACATTAATAAAATAATTACTAATACAGATAATGAAAAATTTGTTGTAGGACCGCCTGCAACTGCCGCTGATGTACCAGCTTATATTGCAAAATATACAATTTTAGATATAAGAACTACTACTGCTTTTGCAGCAGGACATATTGAAAGTGCAAAAAACATAGAATTTAAAAATATTTTAACTGAAGCTGCTGCTGCAACAAAACCTATATTAGTTGTTTGTGTTACAGGACAAACAGCTTGTTATGCAACAGCATTATTACGTATGTATGGTTATACGCACACTAAGGCATTAAAATGGGGTATGTCTGGATGGAATGATGCTACAGCAGGTGCTTGGAATGGAAAAATTGGATCAAACGAAGCAGATGGACATGCAAACTGGACACATGAAGGCGCTCCTTCAAACAATGAGTTTGGTGATCCTGTAATTTCAACATTAGCTACAAACGGAGAAACAATTCTTAAAAATCAAATTGAAAAAGTTGTTGCTGCAGGATTTAAAACTGCTAGTAGTTCAGATGTACTAAACAATCCTAATAACTACTTTATTAACAATTATTTTTCTGAAGCACATTATAGTGGATTTGGACATATAAAAGGTGCACATAGAATTTTACCTTTAACACTAGCCGATAATAGTTATAAAGGTTTAGACCCAACTTCAGGAGTAAAAGTTGTTACTTATTGCTATACTGGTCAAACTTCTGCTGTTGTTACCGCTTGTTTAAATGTTTTAGGTTATGATGCTTATAGTATGACATTTGGTATGAATGGTTTATATAATACAAATCCATTTTGGAATGATCCACAAATTGGTAACCAATGGGGTGCAGATAGCAAACCTAAAAATCTACCACTAGTACAATAACAAAATTAATTTAATAAAACATAAGCCCTAAAATTTAAAACACCTGCTGTTTAATACACGTGTCATTAAACCACGAAATAACTTTTAGGGCTTTTCAAAAATTTATAATATGAGAACTAAAATAATTATACTTTTTGCATTAGTATTTGCACTAAATTTTAATACTACATTCGCCCAAGGCTGTGAAGATGATGCTGCTCCAACTGGCGCTACTTCTGGAGTTCCTTCAACAAGTAGCTCTACATTTTTTGGATATATTCAACCAGAATATGACACCCACTTTACAGATCCAAGCACTAACACATTTAAGTTTAAAAGAGCTCGTTTTGGAGTTCGCGGCAGAGTAAATAGAACATTCTCTTACTACGTAATGTTAGAAACAAGTGACTTTATTGCCTCTGATGGAAATGTGTATTTAATGGATGCATTTGTAACTTTTGATAAATACGAATGGACAAAATTCTCTGTTGGTTCTTTTAAACAACCTTTTGGTTTAGAAGTTACAACGGCTTGTCATTCTTTAACTACTATAGATCGTTCAATAGTTTCAGATCAGTTAGTGGCTCCACAAAGAGATTTAGGTTTAATGATGTTAGGTGGAACCAGCAAAACAAAATTCCGCTATTCTGTAGCTTTAATGAATGGTACTGGTTTAGGTTTAAAAGATAATAATACCAAAAAAGATATTATTGGTCGTGCTACTTATAAAGTATTTGATTTTATGACCCTTGGTGGTAGTTTTAGATATGGTTATCCGAATACTAAAGATAAAGATAGAACAACCTTAGGTGGTGAAGTAGTATTAACTTACAACGCATTTAAATTACAGGGAGAATATATTTATGATGAAGGTGATTATAATAGAGCTGCTGAAGGCGGTTGCGGTTCAGTTCCTTTAGAATTAGGAGACAAAAGAGCTGGTGCTTACGTTATGGCTACTTATGATGTAAATGAAAAAATTCAACCAGTATTTAAATATGAATATTTTGACCAAGATTTAGATATTAAAAAAATTGGGTATCAAGAAATGATGACTATTGGAGCAAATTATTTCATCAATAAAAATACTAGAATCCAAGTTAATTACCAGAATAAAATAGAGACTGGTTTAAGTGTAGATAATGACGCACTCTTAATGCAACTACAAGTTAAATTTTAAGAACAAAGTTAATTTGAATTAAAAAAACTCCTGAGTAAAATCAGGAGTTTTTTGTACCTTTTTTTTCGTAAATTTGTAAGGCAACCTTTAAAAATTATAAATGACTACTGATAAAGATGTTTTAAGAGAAAAAATAAATGAGTATTACTCTACTATTTTTGAAGATAAATTAATTGATGAAATTATTGAAAATGGTATTTTAAGAAAAATTGAAAGTAACGAATTACTAATAGATATTGGTGATAAAATGACACATATTCCATTAATACTTAGTGGTGCTGTTAAAATAATTCGTGAAGATGATAAAGGTGATGAAATTGCACTTTACTTTCTAGAAAAGGGTGATACTTGCGCAATCTCGTTTATAAACTGTCTTCATAAAACTGAAAGTATTTTTAGAGGTGTAACCGAGAGAGAAACCGAAAGTATTTTTGTACCTGTAGATAAAATTGACCAATGGCTTGTAAAATATGAAAGTTGGAGACATTTTATTATAGATAGTTACCACATGCGTTTAATTGAAATGGTCGAATCTATAGACAGCCTAGCTTTTATGAAACTAGATGACAGATTGCTTAAACACCTAACAAATAAGGTTAAAATAATGAAAGACAATGTGTTAAAAATTACACACCAAGAAATTGCTGATGATTTAAATACATCTAGGGTTGTTGTTTCTAGACTTTTAAAAATACTTGAAAACGAAGGTAAAATTAAAATTAGACGTAATAGAATTATAATAGATAATATATAATTTATTAGTTTCTAAATATATTAAAAACATCTAATAATAAAAGTAGGTAATCTTAATTTTTAAACTCCAATCAACAACCAATTAAGAATCGAAATTCTAATTAAATTATTGATCGAAGTTAAAATATAAATTATAATAGTTATTTATTAAATACCAAGAACTTTTAAAACTATCTTATTAGTTTTTTATATTTAATTCGTTTTGGCATTAAATCTCCACCAAGTCGTTTTTTCTTATTTTCTTCATAATCTGAAAAAGAACCTTCAAAGAAATACACCTGACTATCTCCTTCAAAAGCCAAAATATGGGTACAAATTCTATCTAAAAACCAACGGTCGTGACTAATAACAACTGCACAACCTGCAAAGTTTTCTAAACCTTCCTCTAGAGCTCTTAATGTGTTTACGTCCAAATCGTTAGTTGGCTCATCTAATAATAAAACATTTCCTTCTTCACGTAAAGTCATTGCCAAGTGCAATCTATTTCGTTCTCCTCCAGATAGGGTATTTACTTTTTTATTTTGATCACTTCCAGAAAAATTAAAACGACTTAAATAAGCACGAGAATTTACCTGCTTCCCTCCCATTAAAATCAATTCTTGTTCATCAGAAAAGTTTTGCCAGATAGTTTTTTCGGGATCAATATTAGCGTGGCTTTGATCTACATACGCTATTTTGGCTGTGTCACCAACTATAAACTCACCTTTATCGGGAGCTAATTCATCCATAATCATTTTAAAAATTGTGGTTTTACCTGCTCCATTCGGACCAATAATACCAACAATTCCTGCTTGTGGTAAATTAAAGTTTAAATCTTCATATAATAATTTATCACCAAAAGCTTTTGAAACCCCTTTAGCTTCAATAACATTAGTTCCTAAACGAGGACCATTTGGAATATAGATTTCTAGTTTCTCATCTAATTGGTTTTGATCTTGGCTCATTAATTTATCATAATTCTTCAAACGCGCTTTTTGCTTTGTTTGACGCCCTTTTGCTCCTTGACGAACCCATTCTAACTCTCGTTCTAAAGTTTTTTGACGCTTAGAGGCTGTTTTAGATTCTAACGCTAAACGTTTAGATTTTTGATCTAACCAAGAAGAGTAGTTTCCTTTCCAAGGAATTCCTTCACCTCTATCCAACTCTAAAATCCAACCAGCTACATTATCTAAGAAATATCTATCGTGCGTTACCGCAATTACTGTTCCTTTATATTGTTGTAAATGATGCTCTAACCAGTGTACAGATTCTGCATCTAAATGGTTTGTTGGCTCATCTAATAAAAGTACATCTGGTTCTTGTAATAATAATCTACACAATGCAACTCTTCTTCGCTCACCACCAGAAAGGTTTTTAATTGGAGTATCACCATCTGGAGTACGCAACGCATCCATTGCTATTTCTAATTTAGTGTCTAATTCCCAGGCGTTTGCAGCATCTATTTTATCTTGAAGTATGGCTTGTTGCGCCATTAATTTATCCATTTTATCAGCATCTGAATACACTTCTTCTAAACCAAACATATCGTTTATTTTATTGTATTCATCTAAAACAGCTACAGTTTCGGCAACACCTTCTTTTACAATATCAATTACTGTTTTAGAATCATCTAACTGAGGTTCTTGCGATAAAAAACCAACAGAATAGCCTGGTGCAAAAACAACATCACCTTGATAGTTTTTTTCGATTCCTGCAATTATCTTCAATAAAGTAGATTTTCCTGAACCGTTTAAACCTAAAATTCCGATTTTAGCTCCATAAAAGAAACTTAAATAAATATCTTTTAAAACTGGCTTATTTGCTCCTTGATAGGTTTTTGATAAACCTGACATTGAAAAAATTACTTTCTTATCGTCTGACATATTATAGTATTATTAATTTTTATTAGTATTTGGTATTTGGTATTTGGTAGCTGGCATTAAGTATTTTGAATTCAGAATTTTGTTTTCAGTCTTCAAACTTCAAAAAAAGATATTGCAATAATTTCATTTTTCATTTTATTTAAAACACTTGCTCTCAAAGACGTTTTTTTAAACTTCTCACGCCTCATTTTAGATTTTAAAATAAACCTTAAACCCTACCTTTTAACGCGTTAAAAACCCAGGCAATTGCAAAAAAACCGATTCCAACAGAGGCAAATCCCCAACCTGCAACTTCATTATATCTAAATGCTCCAAGAGCAATAAGACCTAATCCAACTATTAACATGATTGCTGTAGCCCAAGCTAATACAGTATTTTTATTCATTTTTTGTATATTTTAGTTAATTATCTTTTAAAAAAATTATGGTTTGCAAATATCGTAAATTAAAAATGAATTGCATAAAAAAACACTCGCTTACATAGGAGTGTTTTAATATTGCCATTAAAAATTAAGTATTAAAATCGCATAGGTACTTCAATAAATAACAATTGTGCTTTTTCTAAAGTATTTATCTCAATTTCATTTGTTTGTTCTATACCAGCGGCGTCGCGATTGTTTAAAATTTGATTTTCAATTTGTATTTTCCCTTCAACCACCATTATGTAAACACCCTGATATTTATCTGTAATATTATATTTAAAATCTGTGTTTTTATCTAAATCAATTCTTGAAATTTGTGCGTTTTGATGAATATTTAAAGAACCTTCAACTGGATTATCTATGGATGAAACCAACACTTGCAAGTTATTTTTTCGTTCTAAAACATCAAACTTTTTTTGATAGTATCTAGGTGTTACGTTTTCTTTGTTTGGAAAAATCCAAATTTGAAATAAATTTATCTCCTCTGTTGGGTGGTTATTCATTTCTGAATGTTGCACTCCACTCCCAGCACTCATTACCTGAACTTCACCCGTTTCAATAGGAATCCATTTATTACTCATAGAATCTCTATGTTTTAGTGAACCTTTTAGGGGAATTGTAATTATTTCCATATTCTCATGTGGGTGCGTACCAAATCCCATTCCACCTTGAATATAATCATCATTAAGCACTCTTAAAGCTCCAAAATTAATTTTTTCTGGATTGTAATAATTTGCAAAACTAAATGAAAAATTAGCTTTTAGCCAACCGTGATCGGCAGTTCCTCGCTCATTTGCTTTATATATTTTTGTTTTCATACCTTCTAAATTTATCTAATAATTTATTCAATATTTTAGCCTCATTTTCAGAAATATTAGTTAGATAATGCTCTAAGTAATCCATTTTAATTTCTGTTAATAAAGTCAGTCCTTTTTTGGTTATTTTTACGTAAACTACACGTCTATCATTTTCACATCGCATTCGTTCAATTAGTCCTTTATCACACAATTTATCCATTAAACGTGTTGCATTTGGAGATTTTTGAACCATTCTATCTTTTACAGTGTTTACTGTAATAGCCTCTTTTACACCTCTTAAAATTCTTAAAATATTGTATTGTTGTTCCGAAATATTAAAAGGTTTTAATTGTGTATTTCCTAAAGTATCGAAATAATTTGCAGTAAACTTTATGTTTAACAACGCTTTAATTCGTTCATTTGGAAATGTTGAATTGATTTCTTTAGAAAATTCTGCCACAACTAAATTGCTTTTTGAAAATCGTTTACAAGCTTTAAAAGATTCAATTTTAAATCATTATCTACTAACTCACCTTCTTTAAAATTATCTGAAAAAGAAGGAAGCGACATACTTCCAATAATATTTCCACCATTAAATGGAAATCTGGCAGAGGCTATTTCTAAAACGGATTGTCCCCCACGTGGTCCAGGAGAAGTTGCCAATAATAACATTGGTTTATCTCGCCACACTTTACCATTAATTCTAGATAACCAATCAAAGGCATTTTTAAAAGCTGCTGAATATGCTCCGTTGTGCTCTGCAAAGGAAATTATAAATCCGTCTGCAGAATCAATTACTTCATTTAAGTCTGTTGCGCCTTTAGGAAAACCTTCTTCTGCTTCTAGATCAACTGAAAAAAGTGGCATTTTAAAATTATTTAAATCAATGTTTAAAACTGTTACATTATTTAACAAGTCTCCAGTATATTCAGCAAATAATTTATTTATTGAATTTTTACTTGTACTTGCTCCTATTGTTAATATTGTTTTCATATATCTATGCTGCTTTTTTAAAAGTTACATGCTATTATCTATTAGTTATTTCATAAAGTGAAATACTTGTTAGCAGATCCTTTTTATTCTTAAATTTAATTTCTTTTAAATAATTTTCTACCAAAAAAATAAGATACCACCAATAGTATTAATGCTATTATAGCACTCATTTGTTCTCCATCTCCAATCATATAGTGGGCAAAAAATGCCAATATAAATTCAAAAAATAACGCTGAATACGCCCATTCTTTAATTTTGGATTGTTTTTGAGTTAGTAATACAACTACCGCTGAAATTTTGGCAACGGCTAATGGATAAATAATATATAATGGATAACCAAATGCTTTAAACATTTCTGAAACTTCTCCATTATTAAACACATACATTCCAGCCGAGATTAATAGTAAAAGGCTTAGTAATCCTGTACTTACCCAATAAATAATTTTGTTTATATTCATAATATCTATTTTAAAACTATGCAAATATAGGAAAAATATATTTATTTACCTAGGTAAATATTAACAAGGTAATTATTTAGTGATTTTTGACTATCATTTTGTACTTTAGCAGCACTAAAAAAAAATTAAATGGACATCAACTTCAATAAGAATGAAGATTTTAATAAACTTCAATTATCGGAATTAAAAAAGAAATTACTTAAAGTATATAAAGGTGGTGGTGATGCAAAAATTGAAAAACACAAAGCGAAAGGAAAATTAACAGCCAGAGAACGCCTTGATTATTTATTTGATAAAAACACAGAAAGCATAGAGATTGGAGCCCTTGTTGGAGATAAAATGTACAAAGAACACGGCGGCTGTCCATCTGGTGGTGTAGTGGTTAAAATTGGTTATATAAAAGGAAAACAATGTATTGTTGTTGCAAATGATGCTACTGTAAAAGCTGGTGCTTGGTTCCCTATTACTGGGAAAAAGAATTTAAGAGCTCAAGAAATTTCTATTGAAAATAAAATTCCTATTATTTATTTAGTAGATAGTGCTGGGGTATATTTGCCAATGCAAGATGAAATTTTTCCTGACAAAGAACATTTTGGAAGAATTTTTAGAAATAATGCAGTAATGAGCAGTATGGGAATTACACAAATTTCTGCAATTATGGGTAGCTGTGTTGCTGGTGGAGCATATTTACCAATTATGAGTGATGAAGCTATGATTGTTGATAAAACAGGTAGTATATTTTTAGCAGGCAGCTATTTGGTAAAAGCTGCTGTTGGAGAAAGTATAGATAATGAAACCTTAGGAGGCGCAACAACACATTGTGAAATTAGTGGTGTAACAGATTATAAAGCTACTGACGATAAAGATGCCTTAGATAAAATTAGAAATATTGTTGACAAAATTGGCGATTTTAACAAAGCTGGCTATAACAAAATTGATGCAAAACCACCTATTGAAAACCCAGAAGATATTTTCGGAATTTTACCCGAAACCAGAACAGATCAATACGAAATAAGAGCAATTATTGAACGTATTGTAGATAACTCTGAATTTGAAGAATACAAAAAAGACTACGGAAAAACAATTGTTTGTGCATATGCAAGAATTGATGGTTGGGCTGTAGGCATAGTTGCTAATCAGCGTAAAGTAGTAAAAAACGGTAAAAAAGAAATGCAGTTTGGTGGTGTAATTTATTCAGATTCTGCAGATAAAGCAACGCGATTTATTGCAAATTGTAATCAGAAAAAAATTCCATTGGTTTTTTTACAAGATGTTACTGGTTTTATGGTTGGTAGTAAAAGTGAGCACGGAGGCATTATAAAAGATGGAGCCAAGATGGTAAATGCTGTAAGCAATTCGGTTGTTCCTAAATTTACTGTAATTATTGGAAATTCTTATGGTGCCGGAAATTATGCAATGTGTGGTAAAGCATATGATCCTAGATTAATTGTTGCCTGGCCTTCCGCTAGATTGGCTGTTATGGGCGGTGCGCAAGCTGCAAAAGTTTTATTACAAATTGAAACTGCATCTTTAAAAAAACAAGGAGAAAAAATAACTAAAGAAAAAGAACAAGAAATATTAAAATCTATTCAAGAAAAATACGATGCTCAAACCTCTCCATACTATGCTGCTGCTCGTTTATGGACTGATGGTGTAATTAATCCGTTAGATACTAGAAAATGGATTAGTATGGGTATAGAAGCAGCAAACCACGCTCCTATTGAAAAACAATTTAATTTAGGTGTAATTCAAGTTTAAAAAGTTATAAAAATACTTTGTATTTTTTTACATTTGCATCACAAAAAATATTAAGAAATCATGGGAAGAGCATTTGAATTTAGAAAAGCACGTAAAATGAAGCGTTGGTCTGCAATGGCAAAAACATTTACCAGAATTGGTAAAGATATTGTTATGGCTGTTAAAGAAGGAGGTTCTAATCCTGAAACAAACGCACGTTTAAGAGCAGTAATTCAAAATGCTAAATCGGCCAACATGCCGAAAGACAATGTTGAACGTGCCATAAAAAAAGCAAGTGACAAAGATACTGCCAATTATAAAGAAGTTTTGTTTGAAGGATATGCTCCACATGGCGTTGCCGTGGTTGTAGAAACTGCAACGGACAATAATAACAGATCTGTTGCTAATGTTAGAGCTGCTTTTAGCAAATGTGACGGAAACATGGGAACATCAGGTTCTGTTGTATTTATGTTCGATCATACTTGTAATTTTAGAGTAAAAACAGAAGATCTAACAATGGATTTGGAAGAGTTTGAATTAGAATTAATAGATTTTGAAGTTGAAGAAGTTTTTGAAGATGAAGATGGAATTCTGATATACGCACCTTTTGAACAATTTGGAGCAATACAAAAGTATTTAGAAGAAAATAATTTAGAAATACTTTCTTCTGGTTTTGAACGTATCCCAACAACTACAGTAAAATTAACTGAAGAGCAACAAGCTGATGTTGAAAAATTACTAGAACGATTGGAAGAAGATGATGATGTACAAAATGTATATCATTCAATGGAAATGTAATTAATTATATGCTTTTAGCTGGTAAAAAAACTTCAGAATTAAAAAGAGAAACAGCTAAAAATGTTGTTTGTACTAATTGTAATGCAATAAATTCTACACAAGTTTCTATAATTGGAGTTTATAAACATTTACTTCACATTCCCTTTTTATCTGTTGGAAAACTTGGTAAATCTGTTTGTTCAGATTGTAATCAAGAATATGAACTTTCCAAAATGCCAGACTCTTTAAAATTAGCTTATTACGAACTAAAAGAAACTGTAAAAACACCTATCTGGTTTTATGGAGGTTTAATTGTGATTAAAACATTGGTGCTTATTAAAATTTTTAGTCGATACTTTTAATTTTCTACTAAAGTGAAGTATTCTAAACTTCAATACTTTTTAAACACCTTCAATCTATCATCAATAATAGTTCTAATTTCAATAGGATTTGTATGTATTTCTGGAGCTAATAATCCATCTTTAAAAAACACATTTCCAACAAAAACGTATGCTTCATCCCACAAATTAGCATTTATAAAACTTTGTAGTGTTTGCTTTCCCCCTTCAATTATAACAGATTGAATTTGATACTTATATAACACTTCACAAATTTGTTCTGGAACATTTTTAGTGAAGTTAATACGCTCAAAAATTATATTCCCAAAAGAATCTGCAGCAGGTTTTACTTCAGAAAAAACAATGGTTTTTAACCCATCACTTAATAAATTATAGTCTTTTGGTATTTTTAAACTCCTATCTATAACAATTCTAACAGGATTATTACCTGTCCAGGTTCTTACATTCAAAGTAGGATTATCGTTTAAAGCAGTGTTCGTTCCCACTAAAATAGCTTGCTCTTCTGCTCTCATTTTATGAACAAACTGTTGGGAATATTCGTTTGAAATCCAATTTGGAGAATTTTCAGATGTTTCATCTCTAGATTTATCTATAAAACCATCTTTAGTTTCTGCCCATTTTAAAATTATAAAAGGTCTTTTTTTAGTATGAAATGTAAAAAAACGCTTATTTAATTGATAGCATTCTTCTTTTAAAACACCAACAATTACATTACAACCATTATCTTTTAAGTACTGTACACCTCGCCCACTTACTTTACTGTTCGAATCAACAATTCCAATAACAACATTTTTAATTCCGCTAGCAACAATTAAATTAGCACAAGGAGGTGTTTTTCCAAAATGAGAACACGGTTCTAGACTCACATAAATAGTCGCATTTTTTAAAAGCGATGTATCTTTAACCGAATTTATTGCGTGTACTTCGGCATGTGGTTCGCCAGCTTTTTTATGCCAACCTTCGCCAATAATAGTATCATTCAAAACAATTACACTACCAACCATTGGATTTGGATAGGTTGTCCCCAATCCATTTTTAGCTAAATCAATGCAACGTTTTATGTATTTTTCATGTAAATTCACAGCGTAAAAATAATACAATAAAATGACTCTCAACAACTTTATAATTAGAGAAATTATTGCAGAAGATAATCCTAAAATAGCAAAAGCAATTAGAAGTGTTTTAATTGAATACGGTGTTCCAAAAGTGGGAACCGCTTATGCCGATACTATTTTAGATACGTTATTTGAAGCTTATAACACAAAAAATGCAAGTTATTTTGTTGTTGAAAAAGATGGTGAAATTTTTGGTGGAGCTGGTATTAAAAAGCTCGATAATTATGAAGGAAATATCTGCGAATTACAAAAAATGTATTTTATGCCAGAAGTCCGTGGTATTGGATTAGGAAGTAAAATGATGGATCTTTGCCTGCAAAAAGCAAAAAACTTTGGTTTTGAAAAATGCTACCTAGAAACCCTTCCTTATATGGAAGAAGCCCGAAAATTATATAGAAAAGTTGGCTTTAAAGATTTGGATGCGCCTATGGGAAATACAGGGCATTATTCGTGTAATTTATGGATGCTTAAAAATTTATAATGCAAATTCAAGAATTTAAAAAAGAGTTTTTTAATAAACTAAAAGAACTGTATCCAACGACTGAAATTCAATCGTTTTTTAATTTATTAGTAGCATCTAAATTAAAATTATCTAGAATTGAAGTAGCGCTGCAGCCAAACTTTAAAATTCCTAAAACTGATTTAGAATTTCTTCAAAGAGCACTTTTAAAATTAACAAATCAAATTCCGATACAATATATTATTGGTGAAACCGAATTTTACGGATTACCATTAAAAGTTAATAAGAATGTACTAATTCCAAGACCAGAAACCGAAGAATTGGTAGCTTTAATTTTAGAAAACCCTAAACTAAAAACTTCAAATTTAACACCTAAAATCTTAGATATTGGAACTGGATCTGGCTGTATTCCTATTGCCTTGGCTAAAAATTTACCAAGTGCCACCATTTATGCGCTAGATATTTCTTCTGAAGCAATAAAAACAGCTAAAACAAATGCTGAATTAAATAATGTAACTATTCAGTTTATTGAAACTGATATTTTAAAGTTAGAATCTTTAAAAAACATTATTGCTAATACAACAAAACAATCTGAAGGTTCAGAAACTTCTAAGTTCCCTAAATTCGATATTATTGTAAGTAATCCGCCATATGTTCGTGAGTTAGAAAAAGAGCAAATGCAAGATAATGTTTTAGAATACGAACCGCATTTAGCATTATTTGTTGAAGACAATAATCCATTACTGTTTTACGCTAAAATTGCAGATTTGGCTAAAAATCATCTTTCAAAAAATGGAACTCTATATTTTGAAATTAATCAATATTTAGGAAAGGAAACTGTAGAATTATTAGCTTCAAAAGGGTTTAAAAACATAGTACTAAAAAAAGATATGTTTGGAGTGGATAGAATGATTAAAGCAAATTTTTAGTTTCTAATTGTTAGTTAATTGTTGATGGTCTGCAACTTTCAACCTTTGAAACTTTTTGCATTACTTAAATTAATAGCTTCAACTCCGCTCAGCCACCACATCACTTTCAACCTTTGAACCTTTCAACTTTAAACAACTATATTTGCCAAATGTTAGAAAACATTAAAAATCAGCAAGAAATTCTTTCTAAATTAGGAATTTCAGCATTAAATCCAATGCAAGAAGCAGCTTATAAGGCTATTTCTTCAAATTCAGAAATAATATTATTATCACCAACGGGAACTGGAAAAACATTAGCTTTTTTATTACCAATAATTGCGGAATTAAACCCAACCCTAAAAAACATACAAACTTTAATTTTAGTACCATCTAGAGAACTTGCCATACAAATTGAGCAAGTTATTAGAGAAATGGGTAGCGGCTACAAAGCAACAGCCGTTTATGGTGGAAGATCGGGTTCTAAAGATAGAATTGAACTAAAACATCCGCCAGCAATTCTAATTGGAACGCCAGGAAGAATTGCAGATCATTTAGAAAGAGAAATTTTCGAAATTACAGCTATTAAGACTTTAGTTTTAGATGAATTCGATAAATCTTTAGAAGTTGGTTTTGAAGAAGATATGAAATATATTATAGAAACCTTAACTTCTGTAACTAAAAAAATATTGACTTCTGCTACTCAAAAAATTAAGATTCCATCTTTTGTTGGGATTAAAAATCCGAAGAGATTAAGTTATTTAGGTGAAAAAATAACAAATTTAAAACTTAAAACCCTTGTTTCACCAAAACAAGATAAACTAGAATCATTAGAAAAACTACTTGGTTCTATTGGTAATAGAAACGGAATTATATTTTGTAATTTAAAAGATAGTATTCAAACTATAAGTGATTTTTTAAATGAAAAAAATATAAATCACGGTTGTTTCTCTGGAGATTTAGAACAACAAGATAGAGAACGTGCGCTTATTAAATTTAGAAACGGTACCCATAAAATATTAGTTGCTACCGATCTAGCAGCCAGAGGAATTGACATTCCAGAGCTGAATTTTATTATTCATTATGAATTACCTTCTAGACCCGATGAATTTATTCACAGAAATGGAAGAACTGCACGTATGCATAGCGATGGAACAGCATATATTATAAAATATCAACACGAAGAACTACCTATTTTTATTAAAAATAATGAAGAGATTAGTATTGAATTTTCAAAAAAAGTAAAGAATAGCAATTGGAGTACGCTTCATATTTCAGGTGGAAGAAAAGATAAAATCTCTAAAGGTGATATTGCTGGTTTATTTTTTAAACAAGGAAATATTAAACAAGAAGATTTAGGAATTATAGAATTAAAACAAGATTGTGCTTATGTGGCAGTTTCAAGTACAAATTTAAATTCATTAATAGAAACACTGAATAATAGTAGACTAAAAAAGAAAAAAGTAAGAATTAGTCTTTTAAAATAAAAAATTAAAGTTTTAGACATTTAAACTTAAACATTACTTTTGCAAAATGCGAATTGACATTATAACAGTTTCACCAGAATTAATTAAAAGTCCGTTTGAATATTCAATTATTAAACGTGCTATTGATAAAAATTTGGTTGAAGTACATTTTCACGATTTAAGAACGTATGCTTTAAATAGCTACGGAAAAATTGACGATTATCAATTTGGTGGTGGTGCTGGTATGGTTTTAATGATAGAACCAATAGATACTTGTATTTCAAAACTAAAAGCTGAACGCAATTATGATGAAATTATTTATATGACACCAGATGCGCCAACTTTAAACCAACAAACTGCAAACACCTTGTCTTTAAATGAAAATATGATTATTTTATGCGGACATTACAAAGGTGTAGATCAGCGTGTTAGAGATTTATTTATTACAAAAGAAATTTCTATTGGCGATTATGTTTTAAGTGGTGGTGAATTGGGAGCAGCAGTTTTATGTGACTCTATAATTAGATTAATTCCAGGTGTTTTAGGTGATGAAACATCAGCTTTAACCGACTCTTTTCAAGATGATTTACTTTCGCCTCCCGTTTATACCAGGCCTGCTGAATATAAAGGTTTTAAAGTTCCAGAGGTGTTATTATCTGGTAATTTTCCTAAAATAGAAGACTGGCGAAATGAAAAAGCTTTTGAACATACAAAAAAAATTAGACCAGATTTGTTGGAAGACTAATTTTTTTGATTAAATTTGCACACTCAAAATTAACCTCTGACGAAAATCGTGAATGTTAGTTTATGAAAAACTATTAAAAAGTTTAAAATGGAAACTTTAGTAAAATTTATACAAGACGAATTTGTAGAAAAAAAAGAATACCCTCAGTTTAGCGCAGGAGATTCTATTACAGTTTATTACGAAATTAAAGAGGGTCAAAAAACCCGTACACAGTTCTTTAAAGGTGTGGTAATTCAAAGAAGAGGTTCTGGTGCTTCAGAAACATTTACTATTAGAAAAATGTCTGGAACAGTTGGAGTAGAACGTATCTTCCCAATAAATTTACCTGCAATTCAGAAAATCGAAGTTAACAAATACGGTAGAGTGCGTAGAGCTCGTATCTTCTATTTTAGAGGTTTAACTGGTAAAAAAGCTAGAATTGCTGAAAAAAGACGTTAGTCTTATTTTTATAAAAATTACAAAACCCGTTTCAATTTTTGAAACGGGTTTTTTGTTATTAACAAATGTTAATAAGTGAGGTTTATATCTTGTTGATATTAAAACAATTATAAATTTGCATTTTTAATTTATACATCCTTATTTTACAATAGAATTAATTCATAGAATATAATTTAACAACATAAAGGTGTAACTTTTTAAAAATTAAATTATTATTTTAGAGTAAAATTCGGAATGTTCTTGAACATCGTTTTTAAAACCTAACTTTAATAAAGTAATGTGCCCAAGTATTTAGCATGAATAAGTGGAATCAAGGTTTTGAAAATTTTTTTAAAATAACTTTTTAAAGCAAGTAATAAGTAGTTTTCTATTTGGTTACAACAAAGTTTTAGACGTTATTTTAAAAGAAATAACTAGTTTAATAAGAATTAGTAAGAAGTTGACTTGAAAGATGATACTGATTTAAATGGTAGTTTAATTATGTGGTTTTTGTAAAAAAATGGCAAAACGATTAAAAACTATTTTTAAAACTTATTAAAAAAAGTGTTTCAGCAAAAAGCCATAATACTGAGCAATCATTATTATGGCTTTTGTTATTTTAACATTCACATTCTTTTAAAATAAACACTTTTTTTTAGATAAAATTCAAAATACACCCTTATTTATAACGTTTTCGAAAGTAATTTTACCTCAATATTTAGTACATTTGCTGCATTAAAAAAATAAAATTAAATCATAACCCTATAATTTATCAAAATTTTATAATTATAGCTTAAAAACATAAATATTATGAGTAATACATCTAAAATATTTTACACAAAAACAGATGAAGCTCCTGCTTTAGCTACCTATTCATTTTTACCAATAGTCAAAGCATTTATAAAGCCTTCTCACGTTGAAATTGAAACTAAAGACATTTCACTTGCAAGTAGAATCTTAGCTGTATTTCCAGATTTTTTAAAACCAGAGCAACAAGTTAATGATGCGCTTACAGAATTAGGCGAACTTGCCAAAAATCCAGAAGCTAATATTATAAAATTACCTAATATTTCTGCATCGGTACCTCAGTTAAAAGCTGCAATAAAAGAATTACAAACTTTGGGTTATGCACTTCCCAATTACCCTGAAGAAGTAATAACTGCAGAAGATAAAAATATTAAAGAACGCTATGATAAAGTTAAAGGTTCTGCTGTAAATCCAGTTTTACGTGAAGGAAATTCTGACAGAAGAGCCCCAAAAGCAGTAAAAAATTATGCAAAAAAGAACCCACATACTATGGGTGCTTGGTCTTCAAATTCTAAAACCCATGTTGCAACTATGGATCACGGAGATTTTAGATCTAATGAAAAATCTGTAACTCTTAAAGATGCAACTACTGTTAATATTGAATTTACTAATACTAGCGGAAGCACTACAATACTTAAAGAAAACCTTTCACTACTAAAAGGTGAAATAATTGACGCTACTGTAATGTCTAAAAAAGCTCTTCTTGAGTTTTTAGAGGCACAAATTAAAGATGCCAAAAATAAAAATGTATTGTTTTCTTTACATATGAAGGCCACAATGATGAAGGTTTCTGACCCAATTATTTTTGGTCAAGCTGTTAAGGTCTTTTTTAAAGATGTTTTTGCAAAACACCATGCTGTTCTAGAAAAAATAGGTGTTGATGTAAATAATGGTTTTGGTGATTTAATTAATAAAATTCAAAACCTACCAAAAAATGAAAGAATAGCTATTGAAGCCGATATAAAAGCTTGTTTTGAGAATGGACCAAGTCTTGCAATGGTAAATTCAGACAAAGGAATTACAAATTTACACGTGCCAAGCGATATAATTATAGATGCTTCTATGCCAGCAATGATTCGTACATCTGGTCAAATGTGGAATGCAGAAGGGAAACAACAAGACACCAAAGCTGTAATTCCAGATAGTAGTTATGCTAGTATTTACCAAGCAACTATAAACTTCTGTAAAGAAAATGGAGCTTTTGACCCAACAACAATGGGAACGGTTCCGAACGTAGGTTTAATGGCTCAAAAAGCCGAAGAATATGGTTCTCACGATAAAACTTTTGAAATTAAAGACAATGGAGTTGTACGCGTTATTGACGCAGAAGGTACTGTTTTAATGGAACATAACGTTGAGAATGGAGATATTTGGAGAATGTGTCAGGTTAAAGATGCTCCTATTCAAGATTGGATAAAATTAGCAGTAAATAGAGCAAAAGCAACCGGTACACCAACAGTATTTTGGTTAGATAAAAATAGAGCACATGATGCTCAAATAATTGAAAAAGTAATCAAGTATTTACCAAATTTTGATACTTCAGGGTTAGATATTCAAATTCTATCACCTTACGAAGCAACATTATTTACTTTAAAAAGATTAAAAGCTGGATTAGATACAATTTCTGTTACAGGAAATGTTTTAAGAGATTATTTAACTGATTTATTCCCAATTTTAGAAGTTGGTACAAGTGCTAAAATGCTATCCATTGTACCTTTAATGAATGGTGGTGGCTTGTTCGAAACTGGGGCAGGTGGTTCTGCTCCAAAACATGTACAACAGTTTAATGAAGAAGGACATTTAAGATGGGATTCTTTAGGCGAATTCTTAGCATTAGCTGTATCTCTAGAACATTTAGGAGAAACTAACAACAATAAAAAAGCACTTATTTTAGGAGAAACTTTAGACGACGCTACCAGTAAACTGTTAGAAAACAAAAAATCTCCTTCTAGAAAAGTAGGTGAATTAGACACAAGAGGAAGTCATTTTTATTTAGCAACTTATTGGGCAGAAAAATTAGCAAACCAAAATGAAGATCCAAGTTTAAAAGAATTATTTAGTAAAGTTGCAACAGCATTAAAAACTAATGAAAATGCAATACTTTCTGAACTTACAAATGCACAAGGAAAAGAAGTTAATATTGGTGGATATTACGAACCAAATGAAGAATTGACAATAAAAGCAATGCGACCAAGTGCAACTCTTAATAAAATTATAGATGCAATAGAATAGCTTCACTAAAGGTTTTATGTAGACTTTACTTAAAATAAGTTTACATAAAAATTAAATTTTCTATAAATTATATTATTTTTAAAGCTTCAACTATTAAGTTGAAGCTTTAATATTATAAACATACCAACAACTACTATTTTTTTATGGGAACAGATAGAAACCAACTTATAAGAGGTTTAAAATATGAAGCAGCAGCGCTACCCTTGCTTTTATTGGCTCCAATTTTAATTACTATTGGTTTTAAAGCTATTAAACTTCAAAACAATTATTTGTGGCTAATTGTTGGAATTGCTTTAGGCATATTAGCAATGATACTTGGCTTTATTGGAATTAGAATTATATTAAATGCATTTTTTAATTCAAAATAAATGAAAATAAAAAATATACAACAATGGGAATATTGGCCTTCGTATATGTTTTATATTCCGCTATTACCATATGCATTTTATTTGGCTATAAAATCTAGAAGTTTTGGCTTCTTTTCTGCTGTAAACCCTAGTATTGAAGGCTCTGGAAATGGTTTAGAATCTAAATACAAAACACTGCAATTAGTACCTGATAAATACAAACCACAAAGTATTTTTGTTAATAAAAATCAAAAATTTGAAAAAACTCTTTGCAATATAAAAAATAAAAAAATTGAATTCCCTCTAATAATTAAACCTAACATAGGATTTAGAGGCTTATTAGTTAAAAAAATTAATTCTCAAGAAGAACTTCAAAATTATTTAAAAAAATACAATACAATAGATTTAATAGTTCAAGAATTTATAGCTTATAAAAATGAATGCGGTATTTTTTATTATAAATTACCTGGTGATAAAAAAGGCAACATTACTTCTATTACATTAAAAAAATATTTGACAGTAACGGGTGATGGTAAATCAACGCTATTGGAACTTATAAAAAAGTGCGACAGAGCAAAAAACTATTTAAATATAATACTAGAATTAAATAAAGGTCACCTTAAAATAACACCTTTATTAAATGAAGAAGTAATTTTAACTGTTATTGGAAACCACTCTAAAGGAACCCAGTTTATTAATGGTAATCATCTAATAGACAACACCCTAAAAAACACCTTAGATTCTATTAACATTACTATTGAAGGGTGGTATTATGGTAGAATTGATGTAAAATACAATAATTTTAATGAATTACTAAATGGAAAAAATTTAAAAATATTGGAAATTAATGGTGTGATAGCTGAACCAACTCATATTTATGATGCTTCAAATGGAACGTATTTAAAAGCATTAAAATCCATAAAAGAGCATTGGAAAATTATCTACAAAATTGGAAATAAAAACAAGCAATTAAATAAAGGTGAATTTACTAATTTAACATACTTAATATCCGTTTATTTTAAATATAAAAAATATATAAAAACTGTTAAAAAGTTAGCCACTAATTAGCTTTTTTTACTCTTGGTGTAGTAGGATTAAACCCAAAGTCGTTATCTGGTAATTCAATTCCTAATTGTGAAATAACATAACCAACGCTTGCAAAATGATGAATTGCATGGCTATGTGCTTGAATTAAAATACCGCCCAAGGTATAATTTGCAGTTATAACACCCAACCCTAAATCGTCTGTCACTTCAACAATTTGATCAAAATCCGATTCTTTTAATAATTTAAGTTTAGTAATAATTTCATCAAAATAATACGTGCCATTTTTTGTGAAACTTTCAGCTAAATTGTTTCGTTTTCTATTAATTAAATTAATTTCATTATTAGGTAAACCTTCAAAAATACAATCGAAAACATCTAAAATATGACGAACGTGTGTTCCAATACTCGAATAATAGGGAGCTATTGACGTATTTCTATAGTCTTCATCTGAAATACTTTGTAAAAGGTAAACCCCTCTTTGTAAGTTTTTCTCGATAGCTTCAATCATATTTTAAAATGTTTTTTTAGGTTGTGTAAATATAAAAAATAAAATTAGTGTAAAATTTTTAGCAAGGTATAAATTGCCAAAATTAAAAAAAGTAAACTTAAAATTATATTTATATTTTTTGCAATAAAACTAACCTTCTTAATTATAAAGTTGGCAAAAATTATATAGGTATAAAATATTAAGAATGAGCCTACTCCTGCACCAAAAACAAACAATAAGATATAAGGTTGTGCTATAATTAATTTATCTATTGATGTTAAATAAATACTTAATCCTAAATAAAATGGAATTGCCAACATATTAATTGCGGACATTCCAATTCCCTTTAAAAAAAAGCCACCTTTTGCAGTGGTCGTTTTAGCGTTTAATTTTTTTCGAGAAAGAAAGAAGAAAAATAGAGACAATATAAAAAAGACAAAAACAGCAATTTTTTTTAATATTGCAATTACAGCAGGGTTTTTTAAAAAATAATCTGCAAAATATAAGGCTATTCCTGCCTGAATAAATACCACTATTGATGCGCCAATAGCAAATTTAATACTTTCAAATTTTCCTGTATTAATTCTAATCTTTAATGCAGTCATATTTAACATTCCAGGAGAAATTAACCCAAAATAAGCCATAAAAACTCCGTATAAAATATGGTAAAAATACTCCATGATTATTTTAAATTTTATTGAAAAAGCGAATATATTAATTTAAAATGGGATTGTATTGTAATATAAATTACATTGATTTTAGTTAATATTAGATTACTGTCAAATTTTGATTAGCAAGATAAATTATATGTGAGATGCTGAATCAAGTTCAGCATGAAAGTTTAACGGCTAAACTTAGGTGAAAAATGTAAATGACAAAAATAACCCTACATTATACCTGCGGAGGCAGGTATCCAAACACCGTAAGTTTAAATTCCTGATTATTTTTGTTTATTACCAAATACGCGGAACAGACTACTGACTAAGCAGGAAATACAACCTATTGATAGTTATTAACTTACGTCTTTTTATAAAGCACCTATATTTTAAAAATATTTAGAAAAAAGCTCATTTAAATCTTCTGAGATTTGCAATCTCTTAATTATCACCAAATAAATAGAAGTTATTAAAACACCTTTTAAAAGGATCGCAAATATTGGGTTTACACTAAAATTCCAAAAATTTATTATACCGTAAACAAGCATAATTACAACTAAAACCTTTAGAGAATTTTTACTAAATGGCTGCATATTTAATTTCGATTTTATAAACATAATTTTTATAAAACCATAAACTAAAACTACTATCAACGTAGCCAAAGCTGCACCATTTATTCCAATTAAACCAATTAGCCAACGGTTTAAAAATATTACACTTAACGCCATTGCTAAAGATAAATAGAAAAATATTTTATAATATTTAGAATTCACTAAAATAGCATTTCCTGTACCTAAGGCTAAATCCATTATTTTAGCAATAGAAATAATTAATACAATCAAACTTCCTTTGGTATATTGTGGCTTGTTTATTATTTCATAAAGTTCAGTAATATTGAGATTAATTAGTAAAAATAACAAGCCTCCTACTACCAATAAATTTATAGAACTTTGTTTATACAGCTTCTCTACCTCAACTATATTATTGGAGTTCATCTCTTTAGCAGTAATAGGATTTGTAATCTGCTGCATTGCACGTGTTGGTATTGCAACCACACTAGCAATATAAATTCCGACAGAATAATATGCAACTTCAGCAATTTTTTCCATCTGAGGAATCATAAATTTATCTATTTCCAATAAAATTCCAGATGCAGAACCGGCAATAATAATATAAATAGAAAATGATAAAATTTCTTTTAAATTAACTGGCAATTTAAAAACCAGCTTTGGCATATAAATATACATGGCGTAAAGCTTCATAATAAGCGTTCTAACACCGTAAACCACTACAACTGCATAGATAAACTGTTCATTTGAAATCCACTTAAAATAAACAGCTAATAATAAAAAAGAGGTACAAATACGCGTAAATATTTCTTTAATAAAATTACCAAAAACCGAATTAAACTGCACTTTTGTCCAAGAATAAAACACTTCAAAATAACCCATAAAAAGGGCTATTATGAAAATTAAATACGTATAATTTTTTATTAAAATATTTTCTGAAGACAGCCAACTGGCAATGGATTGGTAGAAAAAAGTTCCTATTAGTGCTAAAGGAATGATTACAACTAATGGTAAAATTAAAGTCGCCATTAAAAATCCATCTTGCTCTATTTTTGTTTTGTAGGAAGAATAAAATTTTATGATAGAATGTTGCATTCCAAAAACCAACAACGGCAAAATAATATTAGCAGTAGATAATAAAAACGTTATTAAACCAAAATAATCTTCGTGCAAAAAATGCGTATATAAAAACAGCACATTAATACCACCAATAGCAAATCCTAAAAAAAGGATTAATGTATTTGTAAAAGACTGTTTTAAAACAACACCCATTTATTTTATTAAATTTATTAATTCTTTATAAATGTATTCACCAACATTATTTCCATATAAATTTATTGAAAAATCTGCTTCGGAGTTCTGAAAATCTTTAAAAGCATGCAGCATTTTTGTTGCATTATTCCCTACAATTTTTGCAAAATTATTTGTAACTAGCTCTACCCATTCGGTTTCTTCACGCGCTATAATACAATGTTTTTTATTGAAAAACGCCTCTTTTTGAAGTCCACCACTATCTGTTACCACCAAGTTACAATTTTTAAGTAATTCTAACATATCAAAATAACCAACAGGATTAATTGTAGTTAAGTTGAATTTTAAATTGTTTTTTTCTAAAATGGTTTTTGTTCTTGGATGCAAAGGAAGTACAACTTGTTTTACTTTATTTATTTCTTGAAGTCCTTCAAAAATTGACTTTAAACTATCAATATTATCTGTATTTTCTTGTCTATGAATTGTTGCCAATACAAATTCATTTTTTTTAAGACTTAATTTCTTTATAATTGATGATTTTTCCCCAGAGAATTCGCTATAAAATTCTACTGCATCTTTCATTATATCTCCACTCTTAAAAATCTTTGGAGGTAAATTATCAAATCCTTCATGCTGTAAATTTTCAATTGCTGTATCGGTTGGACATAATAAAATGCTGGAAATTCTATCAGTTAAAATCCGATTGACTTCTTCTGGCATTTTCATATTAAAAGAACGTAATCCAGCTTCTATATGGGCTACTTTTATATCCATCTTTGTTGCAGCTAACGCACCAGCTAATGTAGAATTTGTATCGCCATACACAACAACTAAATCTGGATTTTCAATTTTTAAAACCTCTTCAATTTTAATAAGCATTTGCCCTGTCATTGCGCCGTGACTCAATCCATTTATTGCTAAATTATAAGTAGGTTTTGGAATGTTCATTTCTTCAAAAAATATGTCGCTCATATTTGCATCATAATGTTGCCCAGTATGTATAATAATTTCTTCAACTTTATTATGTTTAGAAATTACCCTACTTAATACTGCAGCTTTTACAAACTGAGGTCGTGCTCCTAAAATGGTGACAATTTTTTTCATTCTTTACCTATTCTTTATAATATCTAAGCTACTTTAAATTGTGTTAAAAAGTAAGCTCTTTTAATATTTTAGCAACTTTGTTAGTTAATTCTCTTCTGTGAAATTGGTCAATATTTTTTGAATTAACACTTAAATTACCTTGTTTATACTTTGAATACAACTCTAAAATAGTGTTTTTTAAAGTAGTACTTTCCTCAAAATCAACAACTACTCCTGCATTTGTTTCGTTCAAAATTTCGGCTAAATCTCCATCTTTTGGAGCGATTGCCAGAATTGGACGATTTACCATTAAATACTCAAATATTTTACCTGTAATAATTCCTTTTACACTAGGCACATTGTTTAAAAGCAACAGCAATACTTGCGATTTTTTTTGATACTCAATCACCTCATCGTGCGCAACATAATCTATTAATTGAACATTTTCATCAAGATTATTAATCGTAATTTCCTCAATAACTGAAGCATCAACTTTTCCAATTAATTTCAATTTAAAATCTTTGGAAAAATCTTTATTTTCTGAAATAATTTCTGCTAAAACCTCCCATAACATTTTCGGATTTCTATCGGCATTCATTAAACCAATATGCGTTATCGTAAATTTTGAATCCAAATTAGTTTCTGAAGTTATTAGTTCTCCATCAAAACCATTTGTTATGGTAACAACATTATTACTAAATTTTGAATAATTTTTATTCATTGTGTTGCCAACTACCAAAACTACATTAGCATTTAATAAAATTTCTTGCTCTAAGAAATGATGTTTTTTAACCGCTTTTTTAGATAATGGTAATTGATGAAAATAATCAATTTCTGTCCAAGGATCTCTAAAATCTGCAATCCATTTTACACCTAATTGCTGTTTTAATTTTAAACCAATTAAATGCATACTATGTGGCGGTCCGGTTGTAATTATTGCATCAATATTATTTTTTGAAATGTATTTTTTTAAATAGTTGACCGATGGTTTTATCCAAAATTTTCTGGCATCTGGAATAAAATAATTAGCTCTAATATATTGCAAAATTTTACCAAAAAATGAAGGATTCGGATTTAAAAAACCAGCACTTTCTGTTTTCTTTTTTCCAAAGAGTGAAAGTATATTATTTGGTTCAAAAATTGGTTGTTTTAACACCTCAATTCCTTTAGGAATGTCGTTATTTAAACTTTCATCTAAAATTGGATAATTCGGATTTTCAACTGTATAAACAACTGGCTCTATTCCAAAATCTCTAAAATATTTTACAAATTTTAACCAACGTTGTACGCCAGAACCACCTGCTGGAGGCCAATAATATGTAACTATTAAAACTTTCAAAGTTCTTTTATTTTTTGCACAAAATAATTAAAATCTGCGTTAGACTCTTTATTAATTTTGGGCATTATTATGTTTAAATGTTCTCTAATTTCATCAGACTTATTCATAAAATTAGAAAACGATAGTATCGCTTTTGAAATATCCTCATTATAATCAATTGAATATTCTGAAAGTTCCAAATAGCTATAACACTCCTTACCTTTTATTTCATAACTAATATTAAAAGCTGGAATATTTTTAGTTAGAGAAGTTATACACATATGCAACCTTGTACCTATTACAAATTCGTATGTTTCCAATTTTTTATAAAATTCATCAAACACAAAGTAATCCGTCAATACTGTTACCTTGTTTTGTAATTTTACATCTAAATTATTATAAATTTCTTGTGCAAGTTTAGAATCGTCTTTATAATTTTTTAAACCTTGGCAAGTTGAAAGAAATTCAATAATAAACCCTTTATGAATGCACTCTTTTATAAATGCTGAAATCATTTTAATATAAACCGTTTTACTTCTTCCATCGTAATTCCATTCGCGTACAGAAATTGCTACTTTTTTTGATTTATCAGACTTCATTTCTTTAAAATCTAATAAAAATGCGGCATCTTTTGTCAATTTAAATTTATCTTTTGAAATATTTAAATCTGTTAAAGTATCAAAAGAAAATTGATCTCTTACAAAAATATAAGCAATAGAAGTTTCCATTAATTCTTTAAAAAATAATGCATCTTTTTTATTTAACGGTCCTACCGATTGAGAATAAATAAGAGATTTTTTACCAAAAAATTTAGCAACCTTATAAATAGATAAACTGTTTTTTATATTGTAATTAGAATTAATATAACCACCAGGAGTTCCAATTAGTATATCTGCGGCCCTATAATGTTTTGAAAAGAAAAATAAAAAAGGAAGTATTAAACGCTTTAAAAATGGCAATTTTATAAAAATTTTACTTTGCCCAAATTCTTTAACAAAGGGAATATTAGGATACAATTCTGTTGCTAATTTATAATTATAGGTAGCAATTTTTACCTGAAAACCCGCAGCCGTTAATTTTTTATACAAAGCGTAAAACAAAGCAACATCTCCATTATTTAAAGGAACAACGTTGTTAATTAATAGTTTAATTTTATCAGTTTTTTTATGCCTTACCATGTAATTTTTATAGCTTTTACAATTTTAAACACTATTTTTTTAACTGAAAAAACAATCTCAAAATCTCAATTGCTAATTTATAACTTTTCATTAAATTCGTAGCTAGATAAGCTTATAAATATAAACAACTTTAACTTAATAAAAAGCATTAAATGAGCCATAAAAAGCAACAAAAAGAATCCGTTTTAATGCTATATATTCTATACGCAACATTTGTAAAAAGAGATGTTGCAATTTTAGAAAAAAACTATAATGTAGATTTATATCAATTTAATACTTCAAAAAAAATATACCTATTTTACGCATTTATTAAACAATTTTTATTTTTACTTTTTAATATTAATAAATATAAAGCAATTGTTATTCAATCTTCTGGTTATCTTTCCTTTTTACCAATCATTTTTGGAAAAATTTTTAAAAAACCAATACTAATTATTGCCATTGGTACAGATTGCGCAAAATTACCCGAAATTAATTATGGCGCGCACACAAAACAACTTTTAAGCTGGTTTACAAACTTTTCTTTTAAAAATGCTTCATTAATTCTACCTGTTCATAAAAGTCTAGAAAAAAGTTATTACAGTTATTTAAATGTAAAATTTCCAAACCAAGGTATTCGCTCTTTTAATACAACTATTAACACTTCAATTATTGAAATGGTTAATGGATACGATACTAACAAATGGAAAAACAAGAATTTAGACAGAATTAAAAACTCCTTTTTGTCTGTTACTTTTGCTATTGATGAAATTGGACATTACAGAAAGGGAGTTGATCTAATAGTAAAAGCTGCTGAACTTTTCCCTAAATATTATTTTACTATTGTTGGTAAAGTATATTTAAAAGATAAGTGTCCTAAAAACCTACATTTAATCGACAATGTTAACCAACATGAACTGTTAGACATTTATAATAAACATGAGTATTATTTTCAGCTTTCTATGTTTGAAGGTTTTCCAAATGCTTTATGTGAAGCAATGCTTTGTGGTTGTATACCAATAGGTAGCAACGTTGCAGGAATACCAGATATTATTGGAAACAATGGCTATATTCTAGAGCATAAAAACACCGATCTATTAAAAGATTTAATTAACAATTTATCTAATAATAAATTAACTCCTAATGATGCAAGATCTCAAATAAGCCATAATTTCCCTCTAGAAAGAAGAGAGAACGAATTTTTAAGTCACCTTAAAGATTTGTAATTTAATTACTTTTTTCTTCGCTTTTCAACAAAAAACCAACCTATAGGAATTAGTATTAGAAAGAAATAAGATACTAAAGTAATGGTAGCTCCTATTTCAATAACAGTCGGTTCAAATTTAAATCTTATGGTATGTTTTCCTTTTGGAATTTCCATTCCACGTAACACATAATTTACTCTGTAATGTGGTTTTAATTCATTATCAATATAAGCATTCCAACCATCTTTATAGTAAATTTCAGAAAAAACAGCGAACTGATCTTCTGTTGAATTTGATTTATAAATTAGCTCATTTGCTTTATAAGAAGTTAGCTTAATATTAGCCAAAGAATCTTTCGCATACTCCGTTTTAAAATGGTCTGAAATACGATTTAAGGTAATTACAGCTTCATTTTTAGTTTGTAAACTATCTAAAGCTATAATTTCTTGATTGGCATCCTCAACAATTTTAATAGTATCTACAAACCAAGAATTTCCGTTTGCATCTGGATTTTGTTGAACGGTTTCGCGTTGACTTCCATCTTGAAAAATAAAGTATTTAGTATTTAACATATTCAATACCTGAATATTATTTTTCGCAATATGAAAATCGAATAATTCTTGATAAATACCCATCTTTGCAGCATGGTAACCTCCAATAGATTTATGAAAGTACGAGGTAGTTCCATCATTCATTGGATCTACCATAAAATTTGCCACACGGTAATAAGTAGTATCTTTTAAAATTTCTTTATCAATTTCAGAAGCCACAAAAGGCTTATCTACCTTAGTTGCTAATTTAAAATCGTCATTATTTACATAACGTTTATCAACCGAAACCAAATCGAATAAAATTAAAACTCCCAAAGCAAATATTGCTACTGTACTTTTTAACTTTTCTTTTAAAAACAACCATAATATTCCTGCAGAAAGTGCCACTAATATTAAGGTTCGTAAACTATCTGAAAAGAAAATTGCTTTTCTATCTTCAATTATAGCATCTAATAAACCTGGTAACATTTGGTCGTAACTTGCATCTCTCAAACCTTCAAAAGCAAATAAACTTGAACCAAATAGAGTAAAAATTAATGCAAAGCCAGCTGCTATATAAAAAGATTTTTTTAGCGCTTCTAACTTTTCTTCTGAAGTAATTTTAGTTGAAAACCATTCTTTTAGAGCTAAAATTCCCAACAATGGAATTGCCAACTCTGCAATAACTTGAATAGAAGAAACTGCTCTAAATTTATTATACAAAGGAACATAATCAATAAAAAAGTTTGTTAACACTTCTAAATTTTTCCCCCAACTTAATAATATTGAAAAAATAACTGCTAGAACCAACCATTTTTTAAATGTTCCTTTTACTAAGAAAATTCCTAAAATAAATAAAAACACAAAAATAGCTCCAATATATGCGGGTGCCTCTACAATTGGTTGTTGCCCCCAATACATAGGTGCAAACTCAGCAAACTGTTTTGCCTGTCTCGGATCTGTTTTATCTTTTAAGAATTGATAGATATTAGACTCGTTTCCAACGTTTTCATAATTTCCTCCACCCATAAAACGTGGAATAAAAATGTTAAACGTTTCTGGAATTCCATAACTATATTGTGTAATGTATTCTTTTGAAAGCCCGCTTGTAGCTTGTTTTTCCGAACCATCAGGATTTATGGTTAACTCACTTTTTCCACGTGTACTCACTTTAGAATACTCGCTGGTTGCTAATAATGAAGTTGCATTTGTACCAACGGCTAAAACTACAGCAACTACTAAAACTAATACGCTTTTTACAAAATGTGGAATTTCATTTTTCTTAATAGAATCTATTAATTGAACAATCCCATAAATTAGCACTAAGAAAAGTAAATAATAAGTCATTTGAATATGACTTGCACTTAATTCAAGTGCCATTGCTAAAGCTGTAACTATAAAACCTAGAATGTATTTTCGTTGAAAAACCAATAAAATTCCTGCCAATACTAAAGGAAAATAGGCTACCGCATGTGCTTTTGCATTATGCCCAACTCCTAAAATTATAACTAAATATGTTGAAAAACCAAAACCTAACGCTCCAACAATTGCTAATTTCCAATCTACTTTTAAAACCAATAAAAGAATAAAGAAACTTAAAAAATATAAAAATAAATAATCGGCTGGTCTTGGTAAAAACCGAATTAAATTATCTAATTTATTAATAAAATCGTACGAGTAATAAGCACTTACCGCATAGGCTGGCATTCCTCCAAAAGTGGCATTTGTCCAATAGGGTTCTTCATTGTTTTCTGCTCTAAAATCGGCAATTTCTTTTGAAGAACCTTTAAACTGAGTAATATCTCCTTGTTGAATTTTTTTACCTTCTAAAACTGGAGAAAAATACGCAATAGAAACAACCATAAATACAGCGATAGCAATTAAATATGGAGCAATTTTACTTATAGAGAACTTCATTTATTTATCATCTTTAACTTCTTCATAATCAACATAATCACCTACATCTTTATTACTTTCTTTCGGTTCAACTGGTTTTTTAGCAATTACTGTTTCACCTATTTTACCAGCTTCTTCTTCGTATTTATTTTGTTGTTGTTCTTTATATTTTTTCTCTACATTATCAATCACTTTTTTCAAGAAAATAGGTGCAATATACCTACTAAAAAACTTGATAACGTAATAAATAATAACAAGAATAGCTATTGTTTTTAATAAACCCATTTAAACGTTTTTTATATAATTTTCAAAAATAACAATTTGCAAGTAACTAAAACGTTTAATTATATAAAATCTTATATTTGACACCTTAATTAAACAAACTATGCACAAATTATTTCTAACTCTTTTAGCAATTTTTAGCGTTCAAATTATAACAGCACAATATACAGAAATTATAAACTCTAAACGACCAGGTTTTTCTGAAAGTCCTTATAGTATTGGTACAAATGTATATCAGTTTGAAACTGGTTTGTTTTACAGAAACAGCGACAATCCGATATATTCTTCACCATCTAACACCTATGGAGGCGATTTACTTTTTAGATATGGAAAATTTTCTGAAAAATTAGAATTTGATTTAAATTTGGCGTATCAAATAGATGAAATATCACAACACCCAAATGGACATATTAAAGGAATTAGCGACCTAACAATTGGCGCAAAATATTTAATTAGACAACAAGAATATGCCGACAGATCTAAAGAAATTAGAAGTTTTAAAAAAAGATATGCTTTTGATTGGAAACGCTTAATTCCTTCGGTTGGAGTCTATGCTGGAGTACATACAAAATTTGTAAGTAAAGATTATAAGGAAGACGAAATAAGTTACAAACTTGCGCTATTACTACAAAATGATTTTACTGACAGATTGGTTGTTTTAACTAATTTAATTAATGATAATTTCTCTTCAGACAATTCATTTTACAAATATATTGTAACTATGACCTATGCTATCGACCAAGATTGGTCTTTTTTTATTGAAAATCAGGGTCAATATCAAGAAGAATTTGCTCCGAAATATCAATTTGGAACAGGTTTAGCATATTTAATTAATGAAAACTTACAAATTGATGCTTCCGCTAGAACTAATTTTTTTGACAATTATACCTACTACTATATTTCTACAGGTGTTGCTTGGAGATTAGACAGACATTACGATACATTCACCATAAAAAATACTCCTAAAAAAACAATTGGTAAAAAGAAAAAAAGGAAAGGTTTTTTTGGAAGATTATTTGGTAAAAAAAGAAACTAGTTGCATATTACACCTATGATTACAATTAAAGAAATGACCTCTAAGAAGGAACTAAAACAGTATATTAAGTTTCCTTTTAAACTCTATAAAAACAATAAATATTGGGTACCTCCTATTATTAATGAAGAATTAGAATCTTTTGATAAAGAAATAAATCCAGTATTTCAACACGCCGAAGCCCGTTTTTTTGTCGCTATAAAAAACAATGAAATTGTTGGTAGAATTGCTGCAATTATTAATTACACCGAAATAAATGAGCAAAAAATAAAAAAAATGCGTTTCGGTTGGTTCGATTTTATTGATGATCTCGAAGTCTCTAAAATACTACTTGAAAAAGTAACAGAAATTGGAATTAAACACAATTTAGAATATATGGAAGGTCCTGTCGGGTTTTCAAACCTTGATAAAGTTGGAGTTTTAACCGATGGTTTTGATCATATTGGTACTATGGTAACTTGGTACAATTTTCCATATTATAAAACACATTTTGAAAAATTAGGCTTTACAGTTGAGAAAGAATATTTAGAAAATAAATTTCCTTTTAAAAATGTAAAATCCGAACCATTGCAAAGGGTTTGCGGATTGTTGGAAAAACGCTATAATTTAACGCCACTAAATTTTACAAAAACAAAAGACATAATGCCTTATATAAATAAAATGTTTGATTTGTTTAATAAAAGTTATGCAACGTTACCGTCTTTTGTTCCAATTTCTAATATTGAAATTGATTATTTTAAAAAGAAATATATATCATTTATAAATCCAGAATATATAAAATTTGTAATTGATAATGATAATAATATGGTTGCTTTTGCAATTACAATGCCTTCATTCTCGAAAGCATTACAAAAAGCTAAAGGTAAATTATTACCTTTTGGAGTCTTTCATTTATTAAATGCAAAAAAAAATAGTAAAGAAGCCATTTTCTATTTAATTGGAGTACATCCTGAGTATCAAAGTAAGGGAGTACACGCCATAATTTTTAATGAATATCAAAAAAGTTTCGAGAAAATAGGAATTGAAACCTGTATACGAACTCCTGAACTTGCTAGTAATAAAGCGATTGCAGCTGTTTGGAAAAATTTTGAACCCGTAACTTACAAAAAACGATGTACCTATAAAAAAGACCTCTAATGCAGTTATTTTACAATTCTGAAATTACCACAACAAGCCAACAATTTACGTTCGATAAAACCGAAAGTCGCCATATTATTCGTGTATTACGAAAAAAAGCGGGAGATATTATATTTATTACCAATGGCTTAGGAGAATTGTTTACTTCGGAAATTCAAATTGAAAACGATAAAAGATGTTTGGTTAAAATTCTAGAAAGTAAATCACACATAAAACCTTGGAATTATTATTTACATATTGCTATTGCCCCTACAAAATTAAACGACCGTTTCGAATGGTTTTTAGAAAAAGCCACTGAAATTGGTATTGATGAAATTACACCTATTATTTGCGACCATTCCGAAAGAAAAGTTTTGAAATTAGATAGAATGGAAAAGATTGTACATTCTGCAGCAAAACAATCGTTAAAATTTCATTTTCCAAAACTTAATAAACCTGTAACTTTTAATCAATTTATCAATTCAAATTTCAACGGACAATTGTTTATTGCACATTGTGAAGCGACTTCAAAAAAATCATTAAAATCTGCGTTAAAACCTGCTTTAAATACTACAATACTCATTGGTCCAGAGGGTGATTTTTCATCCAAAGAAATTCAGCAGAGTTTGGAACATAAGTTTATTCCTGTATCTTTGGGAGAAAGCAGATTACGCACAGAAACAGCTGGTATAGTTGCTACACATACTGTTGCTTTTATTAATGAATAAGATAAATGACTAATTTTAAAAACACAAAAAAATTATGGCAACCTAAAAAACTACAAGTAGTTGTCATTACTTTTATAATATGTCTTCTACCTTTTAAACAACTAAACGCCCAACAAATTGCTATCTTAAAATACAATGGCGGTGGAGATTGGTATGCAAATCCAACTGCTTTACCAAACTTAATTGAATTTAGTAATAATACCATAAATACAAACATAAATACCAATCCAGAAACTGTTGAAGCCAATAGTATAGACGTTTTTAATTACCCAATTCTTTTTATGACAGGGCACGGAAATGTTATTTTTTCTGAAGATGCTATAGATAATTTAAAAACCTATTTAATTTCTGGTGGATTTCTCCATATTTCTGATAATTATGGACTCGATAAATTTGTAAGAAGAGAATTTAAAAGAATTTTTCCTACTTTAGATTTTAAAGAAATTCCGTTTAACCATCCAATTTACCATCAAACATTTGATTTTAAGGAGGGTGTGCCAAAAATTCATGAACACGACAATAAACCTCCTCAAGGATTTGGCTTGTTTTATGAAGGAAGATTAATTTGCTTTTACGATTTTGAAGCAGATTTAAGCGATGGTTGGGAAGACGAAGAAATACATAATGATCCTTATGAAATAAGAGAAAAAGCTTTACAAATGGGTTCAAATATTATTGAATACGCCTTTAAAAACTAATATGATTGAAAACTTAGATTCATTAGAAATAAACTTCGATACAGAAGGTCTTTGGGTATTAAATATAACACTTGCAATTATAATGTTTGGCGTAGCTCTTGGTATATCTATAGACGATTTTAAGCGCCTTTTTAAAAATCCAAAAATTTTATTAACTGGTATTATTTCACAATTTTTTATACTTCCATTAGTAACTTTTATTTTTATAAAATTGGTAAATCCAATGCCCAGTATTGCGCTAGGTTTAATGATGGTTGCTGCCTGTCCAGGTGGAAATATTTCAAATTTTTTAACGCAAATGGCAAAAGGAAACGCAGCATTATCAGTTAGTTTAACTGCTTTTGCTACGCTACTATCTATGGTTATGACTCCTTTTAACTTGCATTTTTGGGGAAATTTATATGCACCAACAGCAACAATTCTTCAAACAATAGAATTAGATCCTCTAGAACTGGTAAAACTTGTAACTTTAATTTTAGGAGTTCCTCTATTTTTAGGGATGTGGGTTACAAACCGTAGACCAATTTGGGCAACTAAACTTTCAAAAATATTAAAACCAATATCTCTAATCATATTTCTGTTATTTATAGTGATTGCCTTTTACGACAATTTTGATATTTTTATAAATTATATACATTATGTACTAATTTTAGTAATTGCACACAATGTAATTGCTTTGTTAACAGGGTTTTATTTTGCAAAAGCAATGCAACTATCACATAAAGATCAAAAAACACTTTCTATAGAAACTGGAATCCAAAATTCTGGTCTTGGTTTATTACTAATATTTAGCTTCTTTCACGGATTAGGAGGTATGGCATTATTAGTTGCTTTTTGGGCTATTTGGGATATTGTTTCTGGATTAGCATTAGCAAGCTATTGGTCTAAACAAAAAGAAAAAGTATAATATTTTGAAAAATATCTGGTACAATACCGTAAAATATATTGTTAAAACAGGACTTTTTTTTACACATAAAAAAATTAAAGTTTTTGGTACGGAAAACATTCCAAAAGAGGGTGCTATTATTTTTATTGGAAACCACCAGAATGCATTATTAGATGCTATTTTAATACCAACTACAACAACAAGAAATATTCATTTTTTAACAAGAGCAAGCGCTTTTAAAACTAAAATTGCTAACAAAATTTTAAGATCTATAAATATGATTCCAATTTATAGACTAAGAGATGGAAAAGATAATATGGAAAAAAATATCGCCATTTTTAAACAATGTTTTGAAATTTTAAAAGCAGAAAAAGCCATACAAATATTTGCAGAAGGTGAGCATCACAATTTTAGAAGCCTATTACCTTTAAAAAAAGGGTTTGCCCGTATTATTTTAGGGACACTGCAAAAATATCCTGAATTAGATATTAAAATTATTCCTGTTGGAATTAATTACGATTCACATCTAAACTTCCCCTCTAGCGTTTCTCTTTATTATGGAAAACCAATTTTGGCTAACCCCTATTTTAATCTTGAAAAGCCAGATACTTCGTATAAAGCTATTAAAACCAAAGTTTCATCAGAGTTAAAGAAACTTACAACGCATATAGAAAATTTAGAGGAACACGATATTATAATTGAAGAATTAAAAAATTTAAATGTCGATTTTTTAGACCCGATAACAACCAATAAGGTGCTTCAAAATTTAAAAAACGAAACTCCCAAAAAAGCTAAAAACAAAAAAATTAACTGGTTTGCTCCTATTCATTTTTTTACTAGAATAAATAGTTTTTTACCACTGTTAATTTGGAGGTATTTACAACCAAAAATAAAAGATAAAATATTTACAAATACTTATCGTTTTGCATTAATTTCAACTGTTTTCCCTCTATTTTATTTAATTCAAGCAGTTATAATTAGCTTTATTTTTAACTATAAATATGGATTAATCTATATAGCTTTTTGTATTTTGACTGGCATTATTACCACAAAAACTGCAACAGTTACTCCATAATTGCATCTTGAATTATTTGTTGAATTTCAGTTCTAACATTTCCTCTTACCAAACCCTTATTATCCATTGTCGGGTACACTCTGTTAGATAAAAAAACATATACAATTTCAGTTTCTGGATCTGCCCAAGTATACGTTCCTGTAAAACCGCTATGTCCAAAACTTGCTTCTGAAACACATCCACAAGTAGCTTTTACATTTTCATTAATTTGAGGCTTATCAAACCCAATTCCTTTTCTAACTTTCTCGTTTGCGTAATATCTATGGTTAAATTTATCTATGGTTTCAGATTTAAAATAGCGTTTTCCTCCATAAAATCCTTTTTGAAGAAATAGTTGCATTAATTTAGCAATATCATTCGTATTAGAAAATAAACCGGCATGACCGCCAATACCACCCTGCATTGCAGCACCCATATCGTGCACGTAACCTTGCACTAATTGATTGCGGTAATAAGTATCATTTTCTGTAGGAACAATACTCGTTTTTGGAAATTTATGAAGGGGCAAATACCCCATATTATTAGCGCCAATACTTTTATAAAACCGTTCTTGGGTTAATTCGTCTAAATTTTTCTTATAATAATTTTCAATAAACTCTTTAAATAAAAAATATGATAAATCGCTATATTTATATCCAGGTCTTTCTCGTTGCTCTGCAAGTGCAATTCTATCAAAAATAGAATCTTTATAACTTTTAGTTAAATACAAATCTTTAGCAACCTCAATTGGAAAATTATTGGACCATTTATGGCTGTAATATTCCGCAGAAGGTTTTTTTGTTATACTATCTAATGTATTTACATAAAATGGGATCCAAGCTTTAATTCTCCCATAATGAGACAACACCTCCTTAACCGTTAATGTATCTTTATTTGTGCCCTTTAATTTTGGCAGCAAATCACCTAAAGTACTTTCTAGCTGCACTATTTTTTGCTCTTCCAATTCCATAATTAATGGTAATGTTGCCAATATTTTTGTTATGGAAGCAATATCATAAATATCGTTATTTTTAACAGCTGTTTTATTTTCATCGGTATGATATCCAAAGCTTTTATTGTAAACTACCTTCCCTTTTCTGGCAACTAAAACCTGTAAACCAGGTGCCATTTTTTCTTCAATTACAATATTTGCAATTGAATCAATTGTATTTAATTTAGTACTATTTAAACCAACATCTTCTGGAATTGAGTATGCTAATCTTTTTAAAGAACTAGACATTAGCCCGTGACCTTCAGAATAAACATTTTGTATTGCAACGGGTAATTTACCTTTTGTTTCTAATGCTCCAAAAATCATTTGCGCCGAAACCTCTTGAGACAATTTACTGTTTTGATAAGATAATAAAAGTCCGTTAATATTTTCAAAAGATTTTAGTTGTAACAAACTATACGGACTGGCAAAAACATCTAAAATTACGGTATTTGTTCTAGCTATTTCTTGAAGCCAAACCAATTCGGTCTCTTTAAATTTAAAGCTTTTCCAAGGATTACTATTAGATTTATGATACCCAACAATTACCAAATTATACCTTTTAAGTTTCGTAATTAATTCCGATAAATTAGAAGCCGAAACCACATCAACATCGGTATAATTTTTAAGCATTTCAATAAAATATTTGTTTTCACTATCACCTAATTTTACATAAGCAATTCTCTTTTTATCTAAATTTTGAATAGGAAAAACAACTGATTCATTTTTTAATAATGTAATAGAATTTTCTACTAACTTCCTATGGATCAAATCATTTTCTATGGTATTTAAATCATCTATTAGATTAGTAGTTTCAATTGGTTTGTAATTATGTAAACCTGCCCAATATTTTGTTTTCAATATTTTTTTTACAGATTCGTCTAAACGCTCTTCTGTTAACTCACCTGTTTCCAATGCTTTTTTAAATCTAATAACTGTTTCTGGGATATTTAGAGGTACATCTAACAAATCGTTTCCTGCAAGTATGGCTGCCAAATTTATTTCTTGAGGTGAATTAAAGTTTGCTGAAGCTTTCATATTTAAAGCATCTGTAATAATTAAACCTTTAAAACCCATTTCTTCTTTTAGCAAACCTGTAACTATTTTTTTTGATAAAGATGAAGGCAAACTTTCATTTGGTTCTATTTCTGGTACACTTAAATGCGCTACCATTACACTACCTAAACCCGCTTCAAAATTCTTTTTGTAGGGATATAATTCAACAGAGTCTAAACGCTGTTTTGTAAAATCTACTGTTGGCAAGGTATGATGAGAATCTGTTGCAGTATCACCGTGACCAGGAAAATGTTTTGCACTTGCCAATACATTTTTACTTTGAATACCTAATGTAAAAGCAGTGCTCTTATTAGCTACATTTATATGATTTTCACCAAAAGATCTGTTTCCAATTATTGGATTATCAGGATTTGTATTTACATCTACTACAGGAGCAAAATTCATATGAATTCCTAAACGATTACAATGTTTTCCAACCTGCACCCCAAAGGCAGTAATCAGCGAATTATCTCTAATTGCTCCCAAAGTCATATTCCAAGGAAAACGATAGGTGTCTTTTAGGCGCATATTTAATCCCCATTCTCCATCAATTCCAATAAGTAATGGAATTTTAGATTGCGACTGGTATTTATTAGTTAATTCTGCCTGTTTTAATGGAATATCTTGAAAAAAGATAAGTGCCCCAATATGATACTTTTCAATTAAATTAGAAATAAACTTTTCGTGTTTTTCATCTTTATTTGAATATGCAGCAACCATAAACAACTGACCAATTTTTTCGTCAATTGTCATATTGTTTAACAACGTATCCACCCATTTTTGTTGCGCTAAAGTATCTTTAACCTGCAATGGATCTTTACTTTGTGCATTTAAAAAAGCTGCATAAAAAGTTAAAGCTATTAAAACTGTTCTTTTAATCATTCCAAAAAATAGATATAATTTATTAAAATTTAATGTACTAAAAAGCGCTTATGCCAACTTGTATCAGCTGTTACTTCCCAACTATTTTCAAAAGCTTCTTTGGTAGTTACCATATTATTAAATACTATAGTATTTGCAGTAATTTTTTGCTGCTTAACATATTTCTGAAAATCTGCCATACTTACAATATTAATATTGTTATTGTCTTTAAAGGAAATATTAAGTTTATTTGTTAAATCTATTGAAAAATCTTTTTCAAGATTCTTAATTAAATTTACAGATGCATCTATAGAACACCCAGAGACATTATTAAAATTTTCGTCTACTGCTAACACAATAAATTGGTTGTACTTTACACAAAATGAAGCTTTTAAATCGTCTCCGTGTCGTTGCCAATTTTGAATAAAATTAGTAGTTTTTTCTTTTATTATATCAACTTCATTATTAGAAAATTCTCTATTAGATTGGTATATCCAAACTCTAGCATCTTTATCTAAATCTTCAAACTTAACGAACATAATTATAATTTTTTATTGAATTTGTTTTGTAAATCTTCTAAGGTGTTTTCTTTTTTATTAAAAAATGTTTTTTCTTTAATTTGAGTCAGCACTTTTTTTGTATACAGTGGAAAATCTGCATTTTGAATCCAAGAATAATAACCTTTATCTTTCTTTAAAATATCGGCAACTTTCTGACCTTTATATTTTCCAAAGGTAAATATTTCTTCAGCATCTTCATTAAACATAATAAAACCAGCAAAATCTGCTCTTTTATTGTGTGTTGAATATTCATTTAAAAAATTAACATCATTTTCTAAATCATCGTACTTGTCTAATTGAGCTTTTAAAATTTCATACGTTGCTAGTGTATCTGCTTCAGCAGAATGTGCATTTTCTAAATCTTTATCACAATAAAATTTATAGCCAGCACTTAATGTTCTTTCTTCTTTTTTATGAAAAATAACTTGCACATCTATTGCAACTCTGTTTTTCATATCAAAATTAACTTTAGCTCTCAACATTTCTTCGGCAAGTAACGGAATATCGAACCTATTAGAATTAAAACCTGCTAAATCACAACCTTCAATTATTTTGCTTACTTCAGCTGCCAACTCGTTAAATGTTGGCTCTGCAACAACTCTTTCATTTGTAATACCGTGAATATCTGATGCTTCTTTTGGTATTTCAATTTCTGGATTTACCAACCAAGTTTTACTTTCTTTATTTCCATTTGGAAAAACTTTTAATATAGAAATCTCTACAATTCTATCTTTTGCTATATTGATTCCTGTTGTTTCTAAATCGAAAAAAATAATGGGTTTTGTTAACTTTAATTCCATAGTTATTTTAAAAAATATTAAGTTGTAAATATACAATTTGTAATTTACGATTTTAGGAATTTACCCATCGTTTTTTTTAAATTTTTAACAAATATTTATAAGAATATTTGATACTGAAAGAAAGTTATCAATCTTCTCGTAGAGCAATTGAAAACAACTTTTTTATAAGAAATAATTTTAACACATTAACAGTTTTAAGTTTCTATTCACTTTCTAATTGCGCTTTATAATTCTCAATTTCAACTTTATATTTTTTTGGTAATTCTGGGGCTTTGAAATTGTACTTTTTTAATCTACTTAAAATAGTTTCTGCAACCAATAAACGAGCAGTTGGTTTATCGTCCGCAGGAATGACAAACCAGGGTGCGTTTTCTTTTGAAGTTTTATTTAACAATTCTTGGTAACAAAACTGATATTTATCCCAAAGTTTACGCTCTTTTAAATCTCCTGGTGAAAATTTCCAGTTTTTTTCTTTTAAACGCAACCTGCGTAATAATCTATTTTTCTGTTCTTCTTTAGAAAGGTTTAAAAAGAACTTTAAAACAATTGTGCCATTAGCAACTATATGTTTTTCAAAGTTGTTAATTTCTTCCATTCTTTTGTTGTAGAAATCGTCATTCAAATCATCTAAACTTTTTACAAAAGGAATGTTTTCTGCAAATACATATTCAGGATGCACTCTGGTTACCAATACATTTTCGTAATGTGTTCTATTAAAAACGCCTATTTTACCTTTTGTGGGTAATGCAATATAATGTCTCCACAAATAATCGTGCTTTAATTCTAATTCCGTTGGAACTTTAAAACTATGAACTACAACACCTTGCGCATTTACGTTTTTAAAAACTTCTCGAATTAAACTATCTTTTCCAGATGTATCCATTCCTTGCAAGCAAATTAAAACTGCATATTTTCCTTCGGCATACATAGCTTCTTGAATTTTACTAATTTCTTTCCGAAGCTCTTTTAATTTCTTTTTTGCATTTTTATCAACTTGTTTAGTTGTTTTTTCACTTAGTTTTATGGAAGTGGTTACTTTGTAATTGTTCATTGGATTGTCTATTTAACATAAAAGTAATTAATAATATATTAAAACAAATTAATTGTTTTCTAAAACAACAAACTCATAAAACATGTTTCCAATTAATAAATCAGAAAATTAATCTACAGCAAATCTCATTTTTAAATAAGGATTCTGTAATTTTATAGAGCAACTTAACTTAAATTTACAACTATTAATGTTTAATTTTTTTAGAAATAAAAATCACCCAGCCTTTTGGAAGGATTACTTAAATACCTTCAAACAAAAACCAACAAAAAATATTAAAACTACTCGTTTCGTAGTTTTTGATACTGAAACTACTGGTTTAGATGTTATAAACGATAGGGTTTTATCAATTGGTGCAGTAAGTGTTTTTAATAATACAATTGATGTTGCAGATAGTTTTGAAATCTATTTAAAACAAGATGAATTTAATGCAGAATCTGTTGAAATACATGGAATATTAAAAGATGGACTTCTTAAAAAAATTTCTGAAAAAGATGCTATTCAACAGTTTGTAAATTATATAGGGAATGCCGTTTTAGTGGCACATCACGCAGCTTTTGATATTGAAATAATCAACGCAACTTTAAAAAGAATAAAGTTGTCAAAACTTAAAAATAAAAGTATAGATACTGGAATTTTATATAAAAAACTGACAGATAAAAAAGACAATCATTTTAATTTAGATATTTTATCTACTGAATTTAACATACCAAAACACGACAGGCATACCGCAGCTGGTGATGCCTATATTACAGCATTATTATTCTTAAAAATTATTTCTAAATTAAAACAAGAACGTACTGTTTATTATTCAGATTTGTTTAGAAATTCTAATAATAAAGGGTTGATCTAAAAAATTAACTTACTTAAATTAAACTACTTAAAACTTTTCTACATTTTAATATTACTACAATAATAAGCTACTCTATGGTTTCAATAGTATAGTATGTTTTTACAACAATGGGGATCCCTGTACTGGTAACTCCTTCTAAAGTTACCTTTACTTCTGTATTAACTTCACTATTAAAATAGGAAATTTCTGAAACTCCTTTTGCATCAGGGTGTACAAACGGATTCCAATACAAGGTATTTCTAATATCTGCAATTTGTTCAAATTCCTCATTTATTTCATCATAATCTGGAGCATAAAAAACACGAGCATCATAAAATCCCTGAATTTCTTGAACAATAGAATGGAATGCTTTTTTCTTTAATCCAATAGCGCCTTCTTTTATGTAAATAAGAATGGCTCCATTTGCTCCTTGCGAACCAAAAATTGCAGCTCTAGACGAAGTTAAAGATTCAATTTTAGCAACATCATCTGGCGAAATAAATTCTAAATCGGTCATTTCAGCAACTACTCCATCTATTAAAATAAGTGCTGGACCTTTTCCGCGGCTAAAACTAACTGAGTTTCCTGAAATTAAAACTCCTGGAATTGCATATTGAATGAGTTGGTAAATATTACTAAAACTCGGTCCTTCTTCTTTAGGAATATATGTACGGTCGGCAACTCCATACTTACTTTGCTGTTCCTCTTTTTTAGTTGCTGTAATTAGCACTTCATTTAGCATATTATCAATTGGAATATTGAAATTTACATATTTTTTAAAAATATGTTGGTTAATTGTTTGCTGTTTTAATGACGGTAAAGTATTATCAGCCTTAAAATCTATTGCTGGTGGCGAATTATAAAGCGAGTCTAAAAGAAACATTCCTCTGTTTTTTCCTTTTTCGTTTTGGGTATTCAGCATCATAGTAGAAGCTCCTGTAAAAACAAGGTTTTCAAACTTAAATTTACCAGCAGCATCAGTAGTATCGTTTAACATTAAAGATTTCCCTTGATTCATTAAAATAAGTCGGACTTGGCTATTTTCTTTTGGGGAACTCCCTAAAACTTGAGTTACAGTTCCTGCGATTGTAATTCCTTTTTCCTTTTTATATTCAATACTATCATTTAAAACTGGTAGTCTTTTCCATAAAAAATCTCTCCATCCTTGCGTAAGTAATAACAAATCTAGATGATATAATCTTTTGGAGTTTTCTGAATTAAAATAGTACCCCGAATTGTGAACTTTTCCCTTAATATCAGATTCTAATAAAAAATAAGAAGCTATATTCATGCTATTATCTGTTCCTTTTTTTGTTCCATTTTTATCTATTGCAGTTAAAGAGAAACTAGCAACTAAAGGTGTTTTATCTGTATTTTGAGCTGAAATCTTAAGTGTTATTTTCTCTTTTGGTGCAAACTGTGTTTTATTTGGAGTTATGGTAATATTTATAGCGTGATTTTTTTCAATATATACCAAGCGTTCGCTACACGGAATAGCGTTTTGATTGTATAGTGTTATTTGAGAAATCCCTTCTGGAAGTAAATCCGTAGGAATTAAAAAAGATAAATTTTTTGAGGTTAAGGTTTGTACACCTTCAAAATAAGTAACTCCTTTTGATGTTCCTAAAACTGTTAACGATGCTTGGTTGTTTTGTTGCAGTGTTTCTTTATTTGTTCTAATGGAAACAATATGTTTTCCATCAACAAAATTAGCACTTAAAACATAACCTTGGGCGTCTACCTTTGGAATTTCTACTTCTAACTTCTCTCCATTTTCTGCGTCTAAAACTGCTGTATATTTTTTTCCTTTTTGAGGTGTAAATACAAATTTACCCATTCCGTTATGTCGGCTTTTCAACAATGCTACAGTCTTATGTTCTGCATCTAAAACAGCTCCCTTAATTTCGATAGGATTACCATAAATATCAGCTGCTTTAAAAGCTACAAAACTGCGTACATTTTCAACTAAAGACCCTCCTTCAGGAAAAAATTGAACCGTAAAGGTATTTTCTGATTCTTTAATAGTGTTTTCTTGCTTATTTTTTGCATCAGGTATAACAGCAGTTTCCTTATTTCTAGTTGCATTAACATCTAAAATTTCGATTTCTTTTTTAAACATAAAATCATCACCAAAATTTCGCATCCAATTTGTGTATGCTCTTAATTGATATTTTCCGGCAGTAATCCCTATAGAATCCTTTAATTTAAAATCGCCATAACCCAAGCCAGCTTCTAATTTAGTTATAGTACGTGCAACTATTTTTTGTTTTGATGAAACTAATTCTACATGTAACAAATTACTATTATCAAAAAGTAAATTATTATAAGCATATACTACATACGCTTTGTACCATAACGATTCTCCAACAGTATAATAAGACCTATCTGTATGTAAATATATTTTTTCAATATCGGGTAAAGCAAGTTTATTCTCTTCGTTTTTAGGTATTGTCTCTTGGGCAATTAATATATTATTTACTGTTAGTAAAAGTGCCAAAATATAAGTTAGCCTAATATATCTTTTCATTGGTAGTTTTTTGAAATCAAATTATTGGGGTTTATTCAGTTCTTTTAGTATTAATTTTATGAAATCTGATTTTGTTCATATTCCACTTATAAACTAATTCCTTTAAGTTTTAATGCTTCTATTATTTTTATTTTATACAGTTTAATAACTTGATGTGCTTCTTCAGATTTTGATTTATCATAATTCATTTCCATTTCTATAGTTACAAAAGAATTTTCAACAATCGTTCTTTTTGTATTAATTGTTGAACTAAAGTTTTCCTTTATCATTGAAGTCTTCATCTTTATTGCTAATATGTTGTTCGTATTTGCATAAGGATACTTATCAAGTATTTTTCCTATAATAGGCTTAATGTCAAGATTGCTTATAACTTCTTGAACTTCTTTATAAACAATCTTAATGTTTTCATTTGATGACTTTATATTAATAGCTTCAGAAACATAAAAATTAGAATTAAGACTACAACTGTTAAAAAAAGCAGTGCTAAGGCAGTCAATTTTATAGTAATTTTTTTAAGCATTTTATATTTCGTTTTAAGTTTAAATATTGTTTTTACAAGAGGATGTTGTTATTTTATTTGATTTTTTCTAATGCTAATTTTCTAACTTCGGCATCGGCATCGTTTAAAGCAACCTGAGACAAAACACTTTGAAGTTCTAGCTTAGTAACTGCTAGTTTTCTAACATCTACATTGGTGTCGTTAAAAACCACTTGCGATAAAGTTCCTTGAAGTCTCAATTTACTAACCGCTAATTTTCTTACTTCAACATTAGGCTCATTTAAAGCAATTTGTGAAATAATACTTTGAAGCGATAATTTAGTAATTGCTAATTTTCTAACTTCAACATTACTATCGTTTAAAGCTACTTGAGATAAAACACTTTGAAGTGTTAATCTACTAACCGCTATTTTTCGAACCTCAGCATCTTCATCGAGTAAAGCAACTTGTGATATTGTACTTTGGTTTGTTAAATTTCCGTTCGAAGAAGTAGATGTTTCTGTTACAGTTGTGTTTGATTTAGTTTTAGAACTACAAGTAAGACATGAAGCTGTTAATACAAGAATTATGCAGAGTACAAGAATGTTCTTCATAGATAAGTTTATATAATAGTTAACAACTACTTAACTTGTATTAAAAAGAAATATTTTTAGACAATAAATAGCTTTTTTTGATTTCAAATTCTTACCAAATTAACATAAAAATACAATAACATTGGCTACTATTTTTGTTTTTTGTACTCAGTGTGTAAATTATAATAGTTGAACTTTACAAAATTATATAATAACTTACTTTATATCCATTTTTTCAATTATCTTTTCAAGCAAATTATTTTGTTGTTTTCTAACTTCAATAAATTTTAAAACCCAATGGTTGATTAAATATAAAATCCCACCTAGTATTGCTATATATATTAAAATTGTAAATAATGGAAATAAGAACATCTGCATAGTTTTAAGTTATTAATATTTATTTTTTAGTTTTTTTATATTAAAATTCAAAATTACTCCAATAATAATGAACAGAAATACACCAATGGTTCAATAAAAAATAGTTTTTTATATCTTTTATCGCTTTTAATTCTTTCCCAAATTTAACATTAAGTAGACATTTAAAAGGGTAAAATTTCAACATTTAAGTGGACAAATTCTTCAATTCTATATTTTTTTAGTTTTTACTAACTATTTTCTATTATTTTAATGTTGATTTTATCCTCCTTAAATTTAATTGATTAAAAAACCTAACAAAATCTACCCCTAAGATAATATACCTTATTTTAAGTATTTGCTAAACCGCATAAATACTCTTTAACAAAAAAAAGTAAATTGAAACTTGTTTCAATTTACTTTTTTAAACAATAATATTTAAATATTAACTTATCTAAAAGATTATTTTAGCTGATTTTTTTAACTTTCAAGTTCTTTTAAATAATTTAATTTTTCTTTCCAAATATCTAACTTTTCTTTATAAACATTTATTTGATTACGTACGTTTTTAACTAAAGGATTATCTTCAGAAACGTTTGAAATAAAACCAATATTATTTTCTAGTTGTTGAATTTCACGGATTGTTTCATCTATTTTTTTTCTAATAAATAATTGTTCCGAATCTAATTTTCTGTAATTTTTTTGCTCTAAATAACTATTTACTAAGTTTTTAAACTTAATCATTTCAACATCTTGCTTCTCAATATCACTATTATCAACAACTTTATCTAATAATTTATTAAATTTAACTTCAATATGTCGCATTTCATAAGGAACTCTTCCTAGATCACGCCATTCACTTACATACTCATTTAAAGTATCTATAGAAATTTCAGCCGTTCCTCCAATATCTTCTTTAATTGTATTTAAAAGATCTTTCTTTTTATTTAAAACTTCTATTTGTTCTTTGTTCCCAATATCTTGATTCTTATGAAGTCTATCAAAATAATGGTTACAAGCATCCTTAAATTCTTTCCAAAGCTTATCTGAATATTTTCGAGGTACATGTCCAATTTTTTTCCAGTCAGACTGAATTCTTTTCATAACCTCTGTAGTAGCTTCCCAGTCTTCGCTATCTTTTAATGCAACTGCCTTCTCAATTAATGCCTTTTTTAGATTTAAATTTTCTAAATGCTCTTTCTTAACATTTTTAAAAAACTTATTTTTTTCAACATTAAAGTTACGTGTAGCACCTTTAAATTTAGCCCAAATTTCATCGCTTTTGACTCTTGGAACCTGACCAATACTAAAAAATTTATTACGTAATGCTTCTAACTCTTTTATACTTTTTTGCCAATCTGATCTCGAATTATTTTTTGATGTATCAATAGCTTCAATTGCTGTAATTACTTCTAATTTCTTATCTATATTTCCTTCAAATTTAGATTTCATGTCTTTAAAAAATTCATGACGATTGTCATGTACTTTTTTAGTTGCTTCACTAAATCGCTCCCAAACCTCTTCTCTATTTTCTCTAGCAACTGGCCCAATATCTTCTTTCCAAAGCTTATGTAGTTCTTGTAGTTCTTTAAATGCTGCATTAACATCTTCTAACTCCACTAAAGCTTCAGCTCTCTCTACTAGTTTTAGTTTTTCTTCAAGATTATGCTTAAAATCTAAATCTCTTAAATCGTTACTTAAATGTAATAAGTCGTAAAAACGTTCTACATGGTGTTGGTAGGTTCTCCAAGTATCATTATATTTTGCTCTTGGAATTGGTCCAATAGCTACCCATCTAGTTTGAATTTCTTTAAACATTTTATACATAGTTGCACCTTCTGCATTATCTATTAAATGTTTTAAATTTTCTATTAGCTCTAACTTTTCTTCTAAATTAGAATTTAATTTAGCATCTTGTTTAGCGTAAAATTCGTTTCTTTTAATTTTAAAATCGTACAGATAGCTATTGTAGGTAGATTTTATTGGATTGTTATATTGAAAATCTATAATATTACCACCTTCTGCTAAAAATTTTTCCTTTTCAGCTTTTAAAAGTTTTCCAAACTTAAGGTTGAAAATATTTTTTATTTTATTAATATTGGTGTTAATACTCTGAACCTGACCTTCTTTAACCAGCTTCCCTAATTCCGCTACTAAATCTTCTAAACTTAAACTCTCATAGTCTTCCATTTCAATTTGCTGATGTTCTGTTTTTTCAGAACTTTCTGCAATTTTATTCTCAATTTCGACTATAGCTTTATCTGATTCGCTACTTTTTTGAATTTCTTGGGTAACCACCTCTAAATTTTCCGTTGTGGCTTCATCTGTAGTAGATGCTGTTGGTTCCTTAACCTCTGTTTCTTCTTTTGCTTCTACTTCTTGTTTAACATTTTCTGTAGTAGCAATTTCAGATGTGTTTTCTGCTTTTGGTTCTTTAGATTGCTCTGTTGAATTGTTGTCTTGTACTGGTAATTTCTCTTCTTGGTCTAACATATTATAATGTTTAAGGTTCGTTAATTATACTCATTAATAATTTATAAGAATAGTGTCCTAAAATACTATTTTATAGTAGATTCAAAGAATCTACAAAAGTTGCGTTAAATTTTAGTGTTTTTTCTATGAATTCCATATCTCCCACGATTTTTCAGCTTGAAGTTCTAGCATCTCATAACCATTTTTAATTGTTGCACCTTTACTTACTCCATTTTGTAAAAATTTACTCTCGGAAGGATTGTAAATTAAGTCGAATAATAAATGTTTTTCTGAAATAAATTGATACGGAATATCTGGAGCATCTTCTACATTTGGATGTGTTCCAATAGGTGTACAATTAATAATTACGGAATATTCTTCAATTATTTGCTTATCTAAAACGGAGTATAAAAAATTATTATCTCCTAACCGTCTAGAAACAAATTTATACTCGATATCTAATTTTTCTAAAGCATAGGCAATTGCCTTTGAAGCACCTCCAGTTCCCAATACTAATGCTTTTTTATGATGTGGTTTCAATAATGGTTTTATTGAATTTAAAAACCCAAAATAATCTGTATTATAACCTACTAACTTATTTTCATCTGTAACTTTTATGGTATTTACAGCTCCAATTTTTTTAGCATCAACATCAATTTCATTTAAATATCTCATCACCGACTCTTTGTAGGGTATGGTAACGTTTATACCTCTATATTCATGTTCTTTATGATATAAAAGAAATGGAAATTCTTCAATTTCTGGAATATCCAAATTACTGTATTTTAAAGTTGTTAAACCTAATTTTTTAAATTTTTCAGAAAAATATTTTCTTGAAAAAGAGTAGGAAATATCTTTTCCTAACAAACCAAACTTTGTACGGTTATTCATCTATATATTCTTTACGTTCTGCTCCATATTTATCTATCAATAAAATTATTGTAGCTCCAATTACTATATAAAATATAGCAATCCAAGTTTCAACAGTTGAAAATTCTGGAAAATACCTTTCAAAATTTTCAATTACTTTATTTCCTTTGGCATCTAATAAATTAATTCCATTTTCAATTTTATAAACCTCTTTTTTCCAGGGCCAAACTAGCCCCAACGAGCCAGCAATAAAACCAATAATTACTGCAGTAACAATTTGATGCCATCGTTTTAGCACATATCCCAAGATATGCGATGTAACAACCAATCCGAATGCGGAACCTCCTGTAAAAGTTGCAATAATTTTTAAGTATCGGATTCTTTCTTCGCTATCCATAAAGCTAAAATCACCTACAAATACTTCTGTTAGTGTTTTAAATAAAACTGCCACAGAGTCTACAAGTAATAGCACATAATTTCCTAGTAAAATAAGTATAAATGAACCCGACAAACCTGGAAGTGTCATACCAGAAACTCCAATTATACCACAAATAAAAACAAACCAAAGATTGCTATTTTCTTTTGCTGGGCTCATAAAACTAATTGCAACACCAAGCAGTACACCAATAAGCATTACAATTATATTTTTAGTATTCCAATCGTTAAAATCTTTTGAAATATAAAATATAGAACCTAATATCATTCCAAAAAACGCACTCCACACGTACAGTTCGTAGGCTTCTAATAAATAATCTAAAACTAAAGATATACTGAAGTAACTGAACATACTTCCGCCAAAAACCAATAGTAAAAAAGAAGCATTTGTATAATTATAAAAGCTTTTAAACCTGCCATTAACTAAAAGTAAAATAGCTTTGTAATTTATTTTTCTGAAGGAATAAATCATTTCTTCATAAAAACCTAGTACAAAAGAAACTGTTCCACCAGACACTCCAGGAACTTTATTGGCTGCTCCCATTGCTAGTCCTTTTAAAAAAAGGAAAAATTTATCTAGTAAACTACGTTCTCTTGCCATAAATTAATTTGAATTCGACAATTTAGCTAACTGTTCTAAGGTAAGTATTACAGCAAAACCAACTATTGCCAATACTATTGCCATTGTTAATTGCGCATCTCCTTCAAACGAAAATGGAGAAACACTTTGCTCATTAAAAGCAACTTTTATACCGTGTGAGTTTGTGCGCCAAGTTAATGTCTCTTTCCAAGGCCAAATTTTATTTAAAGATCCTAAGATAAAACCTGTTAAAACTGCTAATGTTAAATTTTTATAATGGTTAAATAACCATTTTAATACTTTAGAAAATGACAACAAACCTATTATTGCTCCAGAAGCTAAAATTGCTAGTAATTTAAAATCTCTGTCGTGAATAGCGTCTAATACTGGTTTATATGCTCCTAATAATACTAAGATAAATGAACCAGATATTCCTGGTAAAATCATTGCACAAATTGCAATTGCTCCTGCTAAAAATAAAAATAGAGGTGAAGAATTTTCAGAAACTAAGGGTTGAAGTGTTGTAATATAATAAGCAATTAATGCTCCTACTATAAAAAGCACCACCGATAAAATAGACCATTTTGTAATTTGCTTTCCTATAAATAGAATACTTGCTAAAACCAATCCAAAAAAGAACGACCATACAAGTATTGGTTCGTTTTCTAATAAATAAGAAATTAGTTTTGCTAGAGAGAGAATACTTATAAAAATACCTACTAAAAGTGCAACTAAAAAATTACCGTTAATGGTTTTCCAAAAAACTTTAAAACCTTTATCTCTCAACAATCTAATTGAAGAAAATTTAATAGCACTTATTGAGGTTAATAACTCTTCATAAATACCTGAAATAAATGCGATTGTTCCTCCTGAAACTCCTGGAACTACATCTGCAGCTCCCATAGCCATTCCTTTAAGTATAATTACTAAATAATGAATTAAATTTCTTTGTTGCATCTGTCTTTTTTCTTAAAAGACAAATGTAATATTTTATAATGAAGTATTTTTGAAATCATTTATTATATCTATAACCATTTGCTTTTTAAACGTATCTGGAAATAAATCTTTAATTTGATTATGGTATTCAAAATCTATGGTCAATCCATTTAATAAATGTTTTTTTCCTTTTGAAAGGTCATTGAATTTAAAATAAATACCACTTAATCTATATTCTAATTCAGCAAAATCTTTAAAAACCTTTGATGCTTTTTTTAAGTTAATTAAGGCATCTTTATAATCTCCTAAATAACAAAGCACATCACTTAATCCAACCCAAATTACAATATCAAAATCTTGTAATAAAATACAGTTTTGAAAAGCTCTTACGGCTTCTTCAAAAAAATTTAATTTTAGATTAATTTCAGCATATTTTCTCCAATATATACTGTTTTTTTCATCTATTTCTATGGCTTTATTTATATAAAATAGGGCTTTATAATAGTTTTTATTGAGAATACTAATTTCTGCAATTGCCAACCAACCTTTATCTAACAAGGGATCTTCGTGTACGGCCTTTTTATAAAATTGTATAGCTTTGGTAGCCTTATTTAGCTTTTCATAACATTCTCCAATTCTTAAATACACAAATGAAGTTGGATCATCTAAATCTATAGTAATTTTATAATTTTCAATTGCATCAGCATACTCCTTTAGTTGTTCTAAAGTTTTTGCTTTTTCTAAATACGCACCTACAAAAGATTCGTCAATTAAAACGGCATAATCAAATGCTCTTAAAGCTTCTTTATAATTTTCTAAAATAAAATACTGCCTACCCAATTGATGCCAAGCTACTTCACTGTAGGGATCTTTATTTATATACTCATTTAAATATTCAATTGCCTCTTTATGTTGGCTTTGCATATCAAAACAATAAATTACGTTGTAAAGCGAAGAATAATCATCAAAATCTACAAGTAAACATTTTGCAAAATTTAATCTGGCTTCATCAAAATTATCTAAAAACAGATATTCCATACCAATCATAGCTAAAATATCGGCTTCATCATCTGTATACAACAAGGCAACTTTTAAAGATTCAATAGCTTGTTGGTGTTTATCATTCTTAGAAAAAATACTTGCTTGCTGCACATAAATTTCTTCATTGGTAGGTTCAATGGCTTGTAACTCTCTTAATAAACTTGTTGCTTCGTCTAATTCGCCATCAAAAATTAATAATTCAGCACGTAACAATTTTAACAATACAGAATTTGGATGCTGTTTTAAGCCAAGTTTAATTGCTTTTTTCGCTAAAGAAATTTTACCAGAATCTATATAAATATGTATAATCTCCTCAAACTCAACAGAATCAAAAAAATAAACGCTATTAGTTTTTAGCATTGATTCAAATTTTGAAAGTGGAATATTATTTTCTTTTGGTGTTAAAGCCATCTAATAAATTATAATTATTACTACAAAAATAAAAGTACAAGAAGAAATGCTTACTATAATAATAACTTCTAAATGTTTTTAACAAATTAATTAACAAAATGCTTTATATTTGTATTCCAAACAATGTTTGGTATTGCAATGGGCAAAAAAATTCTTCTTAATTCTAAAGAAATTCATATTATATTACATCGATTAGCGTGTCAGTTAATCGAAAATCATAACAATTTTGAAAATACTGTTTTAATTGGTATTCAACCCAGAGGTATTTATTTGGCGGAGAGGCTAGTTTCAATTTTAAAGAAAAATTATAATATTCCTAATATTAAAGTAGGAATGCTAGATATCACTTTTTATAGAGATGATTTTAGAAGGCGTGGAGAACCTCTAGAGGCTAACAAAACCAACATTAATTTTATTGTTGAAGATAAAAATGTTGTTTTTATAGATGATGTGTTATTTTCAGGAAGAAGTATTAGAGCTGCATTAACAGCAATACAATCATTTGGAAGACCTAGTGATCTTGAACTGTTAGTTTTAATAGACAGAAGATTCAGCAGACATTTACCAATTCAACCAGATTACAGAGGAAGACAAGTAGATGTTATAAATGAAGAAAGAGTTACCGTAAATTGGAAAGAAAAAGACGGTAAAGATGCCGTTTATATTATAAATAATTAATTACATGAGTCAGTTAAGCGTACAACATCTTTTAGGTATAAAGCATTTAAAAAGAAGTGATATTGATTTAATTTTTGAAACCGCAGATCATTTTAAAGAAGTAATTAATCGTCCTATAAAAAAAGTACCATCACTAAGAGATATTACAATTGCAAATTTATTTTTTGAAAACAGCACCAGAACAAAACTATCTTTTGAATTGGCTGAAAAAAGATTATCTGCGGATGTAATTAACTTTTCCGCTAGTCAATCTTCAGTAAAAAAAGGAGAAACTTTAATAGATACAGCGAACAATATATTATCAATGAAAGTTGATTTAATTGTAATGCGTCATCCAAATGTGGGTGCTTGCGATTTTTTATCAAAACACGTAGATGCCAAAATTGTAAATGCAGGAGATGGCACCCATGAACACCCAACACAAGCACTATTAGACACCTACTCTATTAAAGAAAAACTAGGAAGTGTAGCAGGTAAAAAGGTGGTAATTGTTGGAGACATTTTACATTCTAGAGTTGCTTTATCAAATATTTATGCACTAAAATTACAAGGAGCAGAAGTAAAAGTTTGTGGTCCAAAAACATTGATTCCAAAATATATTGAAAGCTTAGGTGTTAGTGTAGAATACAATATTAAAAAAGCCTTGGAATGGTGCGATGTTGCAAATGTTTTAAGAGTTCAGAACGAACGTATGGCAATTAACTATTTTCCATCAACCAGAGAATATGCGCAATTATTTGGAATAAATAAACAGCTTTTAAACTCACTTGACAAGAAAATTGTAATTATGCACCCTGGACCAATAAATAGAGGTGTTGAAATAACAAGTGATGTTGCAGATGCCGACCAATCTATAATATTAAATCAAGTTGAAAATGGTGTTGCTATAAGAATGGCAGTAATTTATTTATTGGCGCAACAAATAGAAAGACATAAACAATGAAAGTAACAAGAACTGAAAAATATACAACACTTAAACCAGAACAAGAGTCTATAGCTTTATTTCTTGATAATCTTGAAAAAAATCTATTAAATTATAAAGGAGAGCATTTAATTTTAGATTTTTCAGAAAAAATTAACACAGAACTTAAAGAATTATTACTATTTTTGAATATAAGTGCGCAACATAGAGAAAACGGCACAAGTTTTGTTATTATTTTTAAAGGAATTGATATAGATGAAATTCCTGATGAAATTAATGTTGTACCAACATTTACAGAAGCGCTAGACATTTTAGAAATGGATGCGATTGAACGAGATTTAGGATTTTAAAAACAATTTGCTTATTGATGAAAAAACTACTTTTAATAACATTTTTACTAATTTTCACTTTTTCTTATGCCCAAGAAAAAGATACGCGTGACGTTATTAAAAAAAATGAGCCAACCACTATTACCCTTACATCTGTTTCTGCATCTCCAAATCCATTAACCATAAGAACACGCATTAGTTTTAGATCTACTAAGAATCAACTGGTAGAATTTACTGTTAAAAACCTTGTAGGAAAAACCGTTTATAAAATAAGAATTAACACAAAAACTGGTGTAAACTCTTTGTTATTTAATCGTAATGACCTCAACAACGGAATGTATATCTACTCCTTACAATCAGACTCTGAAGTTGTATCAAAAAGATTGGTTATTAGATGAGTCTAAAACTCACAATTTTAGGTTGTCACTCCGCTACACCAAGAGTAAACGCACATCCTACAGCTCAATATTTAGAAATTAAAAACCATCATTTTTTAATTGATTGCGGGGAAGGTACCCAGGTTCAACTACGTAAATATGGTATTAAGTTTTCAAAAATTAAACATATTTTTATCTCGCATTTACACGGTGATCATTTTTTTGGTTTGGTTGGTTTAATTTCAACCTTTAGACTTTTAAATAGAGAAACGGAATTACATGTTTACGGTCCAAAAGGCATTAAAGAAGTAATTACTTTACAGTTAAAACTATCTAATTCTTGGACTCATTACCCTTTAATTTTTCACGAAATAACTGCAACAGAAAGCAAGTTAATTTTTGAAGATGCTAAAGTTGAAGTATATACTATTCCATTAGATCATAGAATTTACACAAACGGCTTTTTATTTAGAGAAAAATTAAGTGAACGTAAATTAAATATGAATGCCATTCTTAATTGTAAAGAAATTGAAATTTGCGATTATCAGAACTTAAAAAACGGTAGAGATTTTAAATTAAAAAATGGTACAATCTTAAAAAATGAAGACTTAACTTTAGATCCACCAACACCAAAAAGTTATGCATTTTGCAGCGATACTGCTTATTTACCTGAAATTATTCCAGTTATTAAAAATGTTAATTGTTTATACCACGAAACTACATTTTTAAAAGATAAAGAAGCACTTGCAACAACCACAAAACATTCAACTGCAGAACAGGCTGCTAAAATTGCACTACAAGCAAATGCAAAGCAACTTATTATTGGGCATTATAGTGGTAGGTATAAAAATATTGAGGCTTTTAAATTAGAAGCACAAGAAATATTTAAAAACACACTTTCAGCTGAAACAGGAAAAGTATTTGAAATTAATTAATCTTTTAATTTTGCTGTAACATTTTTTTAATTTTTCTAAAAACAACCTTAAAACAACGTATTTTTATATAGTTTTATTCAAAATTGAATGCTACAAATGATTAAAGAACCAATTGCCATTCTTATTAAAAACAACGTTGATAAAAAAACTTTTATCGCACGTATTTTATCTAAAAACGCTCCTTCTAAACTACAACATTATAATAATTTAAAAGGATTGCTATTTTCTGACATTGCTATAGAAAAATTTATTGAAGAAGAATACAGGTATGATATTGTTAAAGTAGCGACAAGCAGCAATAAAAAATTAAGTAATTTTTCAACAGGCGAAAGAAGAAAAGTATTTTTAAAGTATTGTTTAAGTCAGCAACCCGATTTTATCCTATTTGATAGTATATTAGATCACTTAGATAGTGCTTCGCAAATAGAACTTGCCAAGAATATTGAAAAAATATCAACTAATATTCAAATAATACAATTAGCAAACAGCACTAATGATATTTTAAGTTTTATTAAAACTAAATATGAAATAGCAGACAATACATTTAGTTTACAGAAACTTCAAAACCAAAAACATGTTATTTTATCAGATTTTAAAAATGAAATTCCAGCTTCATTAAAAAACATTGATTTTAAAGGAGATACACTTGTTAAATTTAATAATGTTTGTGTAAACTATAATGAAAAACCAATAGTAAAAAATATAAATTGGACTGTTAAAAAAGGTGAGTTCTGGCAACTAATTGGCCCAAATGGCTCTGGAAAAAGCACTTTATTATCGTTAATTACTGGCGAAAACCCAAAAGCTTATGGACAAGATATTCATATTTTTGGTTATAAAAAAGGTAGTGGAGAAAGCGTTTGGGATTTAAAAAAAAGAATTGGTATTTTTTCAACCACTTTAACAGAACTTTTTAGCAGAAATCAGACTTTGGAACATTTAATTTTATCTGGATATTTTGATTCCATTGGGCTTTATACAAAACCACAAAAAAAGCAATTTTTTGCTGTAGAACAATGGCTTAAAATAATCCATTTAGCTGCTTATAAAAATACTCCATTTCTTAAACTTTCGTTAGGACAACAAAGATTAGCTTTAATAATTAGAGCTTTAATTAAACAGCCACCTCTACTAATTTTAGACGAACCTTTAGAAGGTTTAGATGATGAAAATACCACCTTAGTAACACAACTAATAAACTTACTTATTTTAAAAACTGAAATAACTATAATCTATGTGTCGCATAGGATTGAACCAAGATTGAAACCAATTTCTATTCTTCAACTTTCACCAAGCAAAAAGGGATCTTTAGGAAACATTATAAATAATAAAGATCTTAAAAAATTAATACGTTCCAATACTTAATAGAACCAGTGTACAAGCTCTTTCAAATAAAATATTGTTCATATTTAAAATTCTTTCCAATTCTAAATTTTCAGTTCCTGGGTTAAAAATTACACGTTTGGGTTTTAAACCTACAATATAATCGTAATAATTTTCCTGATTTTTAGCACTTAAATAAAGTGTAATCGTATGTATATCTTCAAACAATTCTTTAGAAGTATTAATTTCTACACCAAAAATTTCACCATTTTTATTCCCTAAGGCATCTACTTCAATTCCGTGCTCTAGCAATCTTTTTACAGCAATATATGAGTATCTTTTTGGATTTATTGATGCTCCAAGCACTAATGTCTTTTTATTCATATGTTAAAATTAGTTAAAATTAAACATCTTCGTAACAATATTAGAAATAAGTAGTCTATTAAACAAAATACAATCCTAAATAACCTTATAAAAATTGAAAAAACTAAAGAAGTATAAACAAATTACGAAACAGTCTTCTGTATTACAAGGTTCTATGTATTGGATTTATGAAAAAAAATTAAAATAAATAACTATTAAAAAATTACCATAGAGTGATTTTAACTTAATACTCAAAATAAAAACAATGAAAAAAATAATCTTAATATGCTGTTTTATTTTTACACTAACTTCAAAAGCGCAACAACCTTCAGAGACTAATAGAGTTGTGAATAATCTAAAAACTGGTGTCGTATCAGGAAAGATTGTAGATAAAATTACAAATACAGCAATACCATATGTGAGTATTATAATTAAAGATGCCGAAAACGAAATACAAACTGGAGGAATTACTGACATTGAAGGGAATTTTACCATTAAACAAATTCCAGAAGGAGAAAGTATTGTGGAAATTCAATTTATTGGTTACAAAACTGAAGTGAAAAAAATATCCATTTCGCGTGGAAATTCAAAAATCGATTTGGGAATTATTCCTCTTAATGAAGAAACTTCACAATTAGATGAAGTACTTGTAGTTGCAGAAACCTCTACTGTAACACAAAAAATTGATAGAAAAGTTATAAATGTTGGAAAAGATTTAACAGCTGCTGGAACTACGGCTTCAGAATTATTAAATAATGTTCAATCTGTTTCTGTTGATAGCCAAACAGGAAATATTAGTTTACGTGGAAATGAAAATGTACGTGTATTAGTTGATGGAAAACCTACAAATATTAACACTGCAGATTTGTTAAAACAAATTCCTTCAACATCAATTAAAAGTGTTGAATTAATTACAAATCCTTCTGCAAAATACAACCCTGAAGGTATGAGTGGAATTATAAATATTGTACTTCATAAAAATGCAAATATCGGCTTTAACGCATCTATTAATACTGGGTTGACTATGGGAGAAAATAATAGGTTTAACGGATCTATCGATATGAACTTTAAAACAGGTAAGGTTAATTTCTTTGCAAATTATGGTTTAAATGATGGAAAAAGTGATAATTACGGTGTTGTTGAACGTTTTGATAATAATTCAGTTCAAAACTTCGAAATGAAGGATGATTCTAATTCTCATTTATTAAAAGTAGGAGCAGATATTTATTTTAATGATAAAAATACTTTTTCATTTTATACAACTCAAAATATGAGAGATAACATGTTTAATGGAAACACAGAAGTAACATTTAACAATGTGTTAAACAGTAAAAGCCAAATGTTTGTAAATGGAGAATCTGACACAAAAGCGTATAATTTTAATTACAAATTAGATTTTGAAAAGAAAGATCATAATTTAGAATTTGAAGCTAATTTTTCGGATTCAGAAAGTCCTGAACTAGCAGATTATAAAGAATTGGTTCGTACTTATGACTTAACCAGTAATTACAATGATATTGTTAGAAATGAAAGAGGAACAAGGTTGTTTAATATAGATTATACAAACCCGTTATCTGAAAATTCAAAATTAGAACTTGGGTTAGAAGCACGTTTTAATGAAACTACAAACAATAATATTACAACACAACATGAATTTATTTACGACTCAAACGGTAATTTAATTGATGACGGTAATAATTGGTTTGAAACCAAACTAAAAGATTTCACTTCGTTTGATTATAAAAGAGATATTTATTCGGCATACATTAATTATAATCGTAAAATTGATAAAATATCTATGCAACTTGGCGCTCGTTTTGAACAGTACGACGTAGATGGTACTTTTGTAAAAGGAGCTGAAACATTAAAATATACCGATGAAATATTTTCAATGTACCCTTCGGCATTTTTCACATACAATCCTAGTGAGAAAAATCAATTTCAATTAAGTTTTAGCCGAAGAGTTGACCGTCCTTCAATTGGACAAGTAAACCCAATTAGAGAATGGAGCACTCCTTTAATTACTTCTGTAGGAAACCCTAACTTAAAACCTCAATTCACAAATTCATATGAATTTAACTATACAAAACAACACAAAAAAGGTTCATTTACTTTAGGAACTTTTTACAGAAGAGTAAATGATAATATAAATAGAACTTTAAATATTGACCCGTTAGATGAAAACAAAGTTGAATTATCTTTTAGCAATACCGAAAGTAATGACAGATATGGATTTGAAGTATCCTCAAATTATAAAATTGCAAAATGGTGGAGAACAAACGCAAGTTTTGATTTATATACACAAAAAGAGAGTGGTTTAGCTAATGGTGAGCAAATTGAAGTAACAAATAATTCATTAAATTTTAGATTAAGCAATAATTTTACGGCAACAAAAAACCTTCGATTTCAGTTATTCGCAATGTATAGAGGCGGTGGAGAATCAATTCAATTTAAAGTTGATCCAATGTGGATGATTAATACTGGAGCTAGTTTAAATGTATTAAAAGGAAAAGGAACAATAAGCTTAAGAGTTAATGATATTTTTGAAGGAATGAAATTCAAATTCGATTCAAAAAACCCTTACCCTCAATCTGGACAATTTAATTGGGAAAGCAGAACAGCCTATGTTGGATTTATGTACAGATTTGGTGGAGGAAAAAATAAAGCAAAAGGTCGTAAAGCCAGAGATAAAAATGAAGCTCAAAACAGTGGAGGCTTTATATAATTAATACTTTATTAACCTTTATTTAACAAACAAACTGTCACAAAACATACTTTAGCTCGTTATTAAAATATAGCATTATAAAAAAGTTTTGAACAATATTAAAGGGGTATTATAATTATTTGAATTAAGTTACTAATAACCTTTTACAAAGCCTCTAAACTTGCATTTTAGAGGCTTTTCACATTTCTAAAAATACTTTATTCGAATTTATTTTGAAATTATGCCCAAAACAAAAATCATAGTAATACTTCTTTTGTCATTTATAAATGTAACTAGTTTTGCAAATGATATTAATAAGTTGGTTTTTCCAAAAGCAGAAATTCTAAATAAATATACTGCTCGTATTCCTTTTAAATTAATTGATCATTTAATTGTAGTTGAAGCAAATGTATTAGATAAAAAAGGAAACTTTATTATAGATACTGGATCTCAAAATTTAATATTAAATAAAGTACATTTTCCTTCTGAATATGAACACAATAAGAAAAGAGTTGAAACAACAGGCGTTCTAAACGACCTCGACAATCCACTTCAAAAAAAACTAAAAGAATTTAATTTATTGCATTTTTCTTTAAAAAATAAAAACTCTGATATAATTGATTTATCACACATTGAAAAAAGTAAGAAAATGAACCTTTTGGGTATTATTGGTTACAGTATTTTAAAAGATTATGAGATTTTTATAGACCTTTATTTAAAACAAATTACTTTAACGAAAGTTGATAAAAATGGAAATAAACTTGACCCTAAAGTATACTTAGAAGAAATTGTTGACAGCATTAATTTTAATTTAAAAAAACATACTATTATTGTTAATGGCGTCATCAACAACAAAAAATTAAAACTAGGATTAGATACCGCTGCAGAGTTTAATCAAATCAATAAAAGTGTCAATAAAAAAGTTTTAAAGCATTTTGTTCCAAAAAAACGAATTAATTTAGCTGGCGCAAGCAACAAACAAATTGAAGTTTTGGCAGGAAATTTGCACCGCCTAAAACTAAGTGAAACAGTTTATTTAGGACCTATGAAAACCATTTTAACAAACCTACCAAAAATGCAAGAAGTATTTGGAGTTCAACTAGATGGAATCTTAGGTTATGAATTTTTTAAATACAAAAGAACCATTATAAATTACCAAAAAGAAAAACTTTATTTCATAAATTACCCTTTAAACAATCAATGAGTAAAATTACAGTTCATATTATCACTTTATTTATAGTTTTTATAACTACTACAACAGCTTTTGCTCAAAACAGTAAAGTAAAAGGTTACAGAATTGAAGGAGATGAAGTTGTATTTTCTTTTGACAAAAGAGATTATAAAAAAGTAACAAAAAATAATTTTGGCGCTGAAAAAAATTTTGAAGATATTGATATAAATAGTGTTGTGGTTGCTGGAGAATTTAACAATTGGTCGTTAAAAAAATGGCGAATGGTTAAGCTAAATGAAAACAACTACGAATTAAGAAAAAAAATTGAAGATTTTACTGATGAATTTTCTTGGGAATTCAAATTCGTAATTAATAATTATTATTGGGCCGAGCCTAGCAGAGATGCTGTAAATATTAGTAAAGCTACAAAAAATGGAAAAAATTTAAATGTATATAATCTTAACTTCACTACCGCCTATGTTGATGAAAATGGAAATGCAACATTTAATTTAAAAGGTTTTAAAGATGCAGATAAAGTAATTTTATCAGGAACTTTTAATAGATGGAATGAAGATTATTTTAAAATGATACCAACTAATGATGGATGGAAGCTAACCTTACAATTAAAACCTGGAGAATATGAATACAAATTTATTGTTGATGGAGATTGGATGGAAGATCCAACAAATAATCTAAAAAATAGAAATGAATTTGACGGTTATAACTCTGTTATTAAAATTTACAAATGGGTTACATTTCACTTAAACACCAATTTAAATGCTAAAAAAGTAATTTTAACTGGATCATTTAATAATTGGGATGAGAATAATTATAAAATGAATAGAACAAAAAACGGTTGGAAATATACCTTAAAACTGTATGGAGGAAAATATCACTACAAATTTATTGTTGATGATAATTGGATTACAGACCCAGACAATACTGTTAAAGAATTTGATTATGATGGCAACATCAATTCTGTTTGCATTGTAAAATAAAAAAAACACTTAAAAGTGCTTTTTTTATTTTATTAATTAAGTTCAAATTTAGTTGGTTACTACCAACGCATAATTACACTTCCCCAAGTAAATCCACTTCCAAAAGCGGCTAAAACAACTAAGTCGTTATCTTTAATTTTACCTTTTTCCCAAGCCTCTGTTAATGCAATTATTACTGAAGCTGCAGTAGTATTTCCGTACTTTTGAATATTATTAAACACCTGATCATCAGATAATTTAAATTTCTTTTGAACAAATTGAGAAATCCTTAAATTAGCCTGATGCGGAATTAACATATCAATATCTGTAGCTTGTAAATTGTTTGTTTTTAAACCCTCCACAATTGCTTCAGAAAATCGAACAACGGCATGTTTAAATACAAATGTACCATTCATATATGGAAAGTAAGATTCATCATTTTCATCATTATCTTTCAAAATTTTTGGAACCCAATGTCTAATACTTGGTGCTAAAACTGTTAATTCTTCGGCATGTTTTCCTTCGGAATGTAAATGAGAAGATAAAATTCCTTTGGTATTATCTTCAGTTCTAGACAATACTGCTGCTCCTGCTCCATCGCCAAAAATTACAGAAACTCCTCTTCCTCTTGTTGTTTTGTCTAAACCACCAGAGTGAAACTCTGAACCAATAACTAAAATATTCTTGTACATTCCTGTTTTTATAAACTGGTCGGCAACAGACATTGCGTAGACAAATCCGGAACATTGGTTTCTAATATCCACAGCTCCAACAGTTCTCATCTCCAACATTTCTTGAACTTGAACACCACAACCAGGAAAATAGTAATCTGGGCTTAAAGTTGCAAATACAATAAAGTCTATATCTTTTGGAGTTAATCCAGCTCTCTCAATCGCAATTTTTGATGCTTTTGCACCCATTACAGCCGAGGTATCTTCAGATCCTTCAGGAATCCATCTTCGTTCTTTTATTCCTGTTCTTTCTTGTATCCATTCATCATTAGTATCCATCATTTTAGACAAATCATCATTAGTTACAACATTATCAGGCACATAATATCCAAGTCCTATTATTTTAGAATTATACATATTTTAATTTTTTGTTATGGTATTTTAAACTTCGTAAAATCTTAATGCTTTTACAACTACTACAATAATAACCAAATAATCATTAAAATTAATTAGATTTCTAACAATTTTTTTAATTTCATCTATCAAAAAAATATTTTTAAGTAGTCTTTTTTTTTAAATCATTACTCCTTTAACATAAATTTAGCTTTTAACATTTTCTTAATAAGGTTCCTATTATTGTTTTAGTAGCTTTGAGAGCAACACTTTTAAACAAATCTAATATGAAAAAAACACTCTTTACAGTAATTTTATTTTGGGGAACATTTTTGTTTGCTCAAGAGTCACTTACCTATCAAGATCCTCCTCAAGAAATTTTAGAACTTGCAGAAGCACCATTAGCTCCATCTATGCGAATGGATGAAAAAGGTCAGAATTTTGTCTTTTTATACAGATCTAACTTTAAAAATATTGAAGAACTTTCAGAAACTGAAATGCGACTTGGTGGACTTAGAATTAACCCTAAAACCAATATCAGCAGTCGACAACGTTATTATACCAACATTAAAGTACGTGTTGGAAGAACTTCAAAAGAAGAAACTGCCATTGGGTTGCCAACAAACGGGCGTTATTCTAATTTTTCTTGGTCACCAAATCAAAAAATGATGGCTTTTACAAATACCGTTAGTAATGGCGTGGAACTTTGGATCTTAGATATTGAAACAAAAACGGTTAAAAAAATAACTGATGCAACTTTAAATGCAAATACAGGAATGCCTTTTTCTTGGTTTAAAGACAGTAGTTCTTTGCTTGTAAAATTTATTTCAAAGGATAAAAAACCGTTAATAGATACAAAAACTGCCGTTCCAACTGGACCAACAATATCGGTAAGTGAACAAGGAGTTAAAGCACAAAACAGAACTTATCAAGATCTATTAAAAAATAAAAGTGACGAGCATAATTTTGAACAACTTGCACTAGCTGAGTTACATAAAGTAAATTTAAATGGTACCAAAACTTTATGGAAAGGAAATAATATGTACAGACGTATGTCTTTTTCTCCAGATGGAAATTATATTTTAATTACAACCATAGAAAAACCATTCTCGTATTTAGTTCCTTATAGCAGATTCCCTTCAAAAACAACCATTTACAATGCTGACGGAAATCTAATAAAAACGATGCTAGAAATCCCTTTAATTGAAGATTTACCTAAAGGTTTTATGGCGGTAAGAACGGGTATAAGAAACCTTTCTTGGAGAGCTGACAAGTCTGCAACACTTTATTGGTGTGAAGCTTTAGATGGAGGTGATCCGGCAAAAGAAGTTGATTTTAGAGATGAAGTTTTTGAATTAAATGCTCCTTTTAATGGAAAAGCTGTTTCAATACTAAAAACTATTGATAGATTTTCAGGTATTGAATGGGGAAATAATTCTACTGCAATTGCATACGATTATTGGTGGAATACCAGAAATACAAAAACCTATATTTTTAATCCTTCAAATAACAGTATTAAACCTAGAGTAATTTCAGATAGAAATTACCAAGACAACTATAGCGACCCTGGAAATTTTGTTACTAAAAGAAATGAGTTTGGAAGATATACACTTTCCTTAAATAAAGGAAAAGCCTACTTAATTGGAGATGGGTACAGCAAATCTGGTAAATTTCCGTTTGTAGATGAACTAAATTTTAAAAATTTAAAAACAAAAAGATTATACCAATCTAAATTAACCAATAAAGTTGAAGGTATTATAGGTGCTTTAGATATAAATAAAGGTGAAATAATTGTTCGCATAGAATCTAAAAACGAATACCCTAATTATTATATTAGAAATATTAAAAGAAGTTCAAACCCTGTTGCTTTAACAACTTTTGAAAACCCTTTTAAAAGCATTCAAAATGTACACAAAGAAGTTATTAAATACAAACGTGATGATGGTTTAGAACTTTCAGGAACTTTGTATTTACCAACAAATTACCAAGAAGGAAAAAAATATCCAATGGTAATGTGGGCATATCCTAGAGAATTTAAAGATAAAAGCAGTGCAGGACAAAGCACTTCAAGTTCAAACGAATTTACATATCCAAATTATGGTTCTCCAATTTATTGGGTTACTAGAGGTTATGTGGTATTAGACGATGCTTCGTTCCCTATTGTTGGTGAAGGTGATGAACAACCTAACGATACTTTTATTAAACAATTGGTAGCAAATGGAAAAGCTGCAATTGATGCTGTTGATAATTTAGGATATATAGACAGAAACAAAGTTGCTGTTGGAGGACATTCTTATGGTGCTTTTATGACTGCCAACTTATTGGCGCATTCTAATTTATTTGCTGCTGGGATTGCAAGAAGTGGTGCATATAACAGAACTTTAACACCTTTCGGTTTTCAGAGTGAAGAGCGCAGTTATTGGGAAGCCCCAGAAGTTTACAACACTATGTCTCCATTTATGCACGCACATACTATGAAAACGCCGTTGCTTTTAATACACGGGCAAGCAGATAATAATTCTGGAACTTATCCTTTACAAAGTGAACGTTATTTTAATGCTTTAAAAGGACTTGGTGCTCCGGTACGTTTAGTTATGCTTCCTAAAGAAAGCCACGGTTACAGTGCTAAAGAATCTGTATTACATATGCTTTGGGAACAAGACCAATGGTTAGAAAAACACGTGAAAAATAGAATTATTGAATAATAATGAATAAAAAAGATTGACGATCTTTAATTTGAAGCTGTCTTGAAAGTCTTAGAATCCGTCATTCTGAATTTATTTCAGAATCTCATCATACTGACAACCAATCTTTATGAGAACCTGAAATAAATTCAGGTTGACGAAACTTAACTTTTAAGACAGTTTTTTAATACAATTTCATAATCTCTTCTAGAGATTTTCTTTTAATATTTGGCACATAAGATTTTTCGGCTTGGTAGCCTACAGGTAATAACAAAAAAGCACGTTCATTATCTGGACGTTTCAGTATTTTTTCTAAAAATCGCATTGGACTTGGAGTGTGAGTTAAGGTAACTAACCCTGCATTATGTATTGCAGAAATTAAAAAACCACAAGCCAAACCTACCGACTCATTTACATAATAATTCTGCTGTTTTTTTCCTTCTGAATCATATTCAAAGGCACGTTTAAAAACTATTATTAAATAAGGTGCTGTTTCTAAAAAAGGTTTATTTGCATCAGTTCCTAAATGTTTTAAATCTTCCAACCATAAATCACTCATTCTTTCAGTATAACTTTTACGTTCTTCCGCTTCAGCTGCATGTCTAATTTCTTTTTTAATTTCTGCACTTTTCACAACACAAAAAGTCCAAGGTTGTTTATTTGCACCTGAAGGTGCTGTTGAAGCAGTTTTTATAATATTTTCAATTATTTCAATAGGCACTTTCTTATCAGAAAAATGCCGAACAGATCTTCTTTTATTTGCCCATTCGAAATAATCTTTAGATTTTTTCAGCATTTCATTTTCCGAAAAGGTTTCTTGTCTATATTTAATATGTTTAAAACCTTCAATTAAAATGTAATCGTCCATTGTTTTTATTTTTGGTTGAGAAGCCTATTTTGTTTAATTATTAAAATTTTATTTCACAGCAATCTTACTCATTGCATGCTCCGTAATTGCAGTGATTGTTAATGATGGATTTACACCTGGATTTGCGGATATTACAGACCCATCACAAACCAACATATTTTTATATCCAAATACATTGTTATTTTTATCGATAACTCCTTTTTTAATATTCTCTGCCATAACTGAACCTCCTAAAATATGAGCCGTTGTTGGAGAACCTAGTAAAACATCTGTAAAATTAGCATACGGAATTCCATCTACTTGTTTTCCATACTTTTTACTTAATTCTTTTGCTTCATTAATAAAAGCTGATGGTTTTTTACCATCCTCTGTTTGGGATTTCATCTTCGTAATTTTCCCTAATTTAAGTTGTAATGTACTATCTAAATTTTGCATAAACAACAAAACTGTGGTTCTTGTTGCATAATTTTTAGTGAAAATAGTTTTAAAAAATTTTAATGGCTGTTTTAAAAAAACACTAATAATACCAAAAACCCGGACTAATAAACTTTTACTGAAAACCATTGGAATAGTTAACATTCTAAAAAATCCAGAACCTTCACCGTAACGAACAGGCTCTAAATGGCTGTTTTTATCTGTATGCAATATAGAACCAATTGCAATTCCTTTAGAAAAATCTTTAGGGTTTTTAACTGTTGAAGTAACTAATAATAGCGATTCGTTATTTGTTCTAATATTACAACCCACTTTGTCTGACAGGTATGGTAGCGATTTTTGTTTTAATTTTAATAATAAAGGAACTGTTCCCATAACTCCTCCTGAAAAAATTACACCTTTGGTGGTTAGGTAATTAATTCTTTTTTTTCCAATGCTAGATTTATATTCAACTTTGTAACCTTCAGAACCATCGCTAGCATTTAAAGTAGTAACGTTAAAAACCTCTTTTTCTGCTAAAATTTGTGCACCTAATTGTTGCGCTAAAAACAAGTAATTTTTATCTAAAGTGTTTTTTGCATTAAACCTGCAACCTGTCATACATGCACCACAATACCTACATCCAGTTCTTGTTGGGCCTTTTCCTTTAAAATAAGGATCTTCAACAGTTTTACCTGATTCACCAAAATAAACTGCAACTTTTGTAGCTTCAAAATTAGCCTCTTTTCCAATATTTTTTGCAAGTTCTTGAACTTCTAAATCAGCTGCATATAATTTAGGATTGGTTGCTGCTCCTAACATTATATAAGCAGTAGTGTAAAAAGGTTTTAAAACTTCATTCCAATTATTTAGTGTTGCCCAGCTTCCAGAATTAAAGAAATGTTGTTTTGGAACAGGTAGTGTATTTGCATAGGTTAAGGAACCTCCTCCAACTCCAACACCTGATAGTACACTTACGTGATTTAAAAAAGTCATTTTAAAAAAACCTTTTAGCCCTAATTTTGGCTCCCAAATCCACTTTTTTATATTCCAATTTGTTTTCGGAAAATCTTCACTTTTAAACCATCTTCCCTTCTCTACTACCAACACTTTATAGCCTTTTTCAGAAAGTCTTAATGCGCTTACAGAGCCTCCAAAACCGCTTCCAATAATCACATAATCGTAGTCAAATTGCTTCATTTAAATAATTATTAATTAACCACAATTTAAAGTTTAATTTTTAATTAACCTTGTTTAAGTGACAGTTTGTCATTGAATATAGTTTGGTATTTTTTTTGACTATCACATAAGTATAAAATTAAATTTAAAAAATAAAAAAATATGGCAACTGGAAATATTAATGTAACAGCAGAGAATATTTTTCCTATTATTAAAAAATTCTTGTACTCGGATCACGAAATATTCTTACGTGAGTTAATTTCGAATGCAACGGATGCAACTTTAAAATTAAAACATTTATCAACTTTAGGAGAAATAAAAGGTGATATTGGAAATCCTATTATTGAAATAAAGGTTGATAAAGAAAAAAAGGAAATTAGAATTATTGACCAAGGAATTGGTATGACTGGTGAAGAGGTTGAGAAATACATTAACCAAGTCGCTTTTTCTGGAGCTGAAGAATTTGTTGAAAAATATAAAGACAAAGTTGAAGATTCTGGAATTATTGGTCATTTTGGTCTAGGTTTCTACTCTTCTTTTATGGTAGCTAGCAAGGTTGAAATTTTCACTAAATCTTTTGCTGACGATTCAAAAGCTGTACGTTGGGAATGCGACGGAAGTCCTAAATATACTTTAGAAGAAACCGACAGAACAGAAAGAGGAACTGAAATTCTATTGCATATAGATGATGATTCTTTAGAATTTTTAGAAGAAAGCAAACTTAACGAGCTTTTAAATAAGTATAATAAATTTATGCCTATTCCAATTAAATTTGGAACACGCGAAGAGTCGTTACCATTACCAGAAGGTGCTGCTGAAGATGCAAAACCAGAAACAATTACAGTAGATAATATTGTAAATAATCCTACTCCGGCTTGGACAAAAAGTCCGAGTGATTTAACGGATGAAGATTATAAATCTTTTTACAGAGAATTGTATCCAATGCAATTTGAAGAACCTTTATTCAACATACATTTAAATGTAGATTATCCATTTAATTTAACGGGTATTTTATATTTTCCAAAGTTGAACAAAAGTGTTGATCCAACAAAAGACAAAATACAACTGTATCAAAATCAAGTATTTGTAACAGACAATGTTGAAGGAATTGTTCCTGATTTTTTACAAATGCTTCGTGGAGTTATAGACTCTCCAGACATTCCTTTAAACGTTTCTAGATCTTATTTACAAGCAGATGGAGCCGTTAAAAAAATAGCGAGTTATATTACGCGTAAAGTAGCAGATAAACTAATAAGTTTATTTAAAAATGACCGTAAAGCTTTTGAAGAAAAATGGGACGATATTAAAGTTATTATTGAATACGGAATGCTTTCAGAAGAAAAATTCTTCGAAAAATCTGACAAGTTTGCATTGTATCCAACAGTAGATAAAGAATACTTTACTTTTGAAGAATTGCTAGAAGAAATAAAACCATCGCAAACTGATAAAGACAATAAAACTGTAATTTTATATGCTTCAGATGTAAAATCACAACACAGTTATATTGATGCTGCAAAAGAAAAAGGATATCAAGTTTTATTGTTAGACTCTCCAATAGTTTCACATTTAATTCAAAAATTAGAAGGTAGCAAAGAGAATATTCAGTTTACAAGAGTTGATGGTGACCATATTGACAACCTAATTAAAAAGGATGAAGAACAACTAAGTAAACTATCTGACGAAGAAAAAGAAACTTTAAAACCAATTATTGAAGCTGCTATTCCAAAAGAAACATATACCGTTCAGTTGGAACCTATGGATTCTAATGCAAATCCGTTTATGATTACACAACCAGAATTTATGCGTAGAATGAAAGAAATGCAAGCTACTGGTGGTGGTGGAATGATGGGAATGGGTAATTTTCCAGAAATGTACAACTTGGTTGTAAATACAAATAATGAATTGGTTGGTGAAATTTTAAATACAAAAACTAAAAAGAAACAAGAACGTTTAATTCAGCAAGCTTTTGATTTAGCAAAACTATCTCAAGGACTTTTACATGGTGAAGAATTAACTAAGTTTATTAAACGTAGTTTTCAAATGGTAAAATAAAATACCAACTTATAATAATTAAAAACCACTGCATTTGTAGTGGTTTTTAATTTATTAATAATACCAGCAAAACTTTAAAAAAGCATTAACAATTGTTGAAGCTTTTTTTTGCTATTTTTGCTTTTAAACTAACAATTTAAAATTATGGCATTTTTTTTGTTAGTATAAGAGTTAAAATCTAAATATGAAGATTTCATTAAAAATATTACTCAGTTTTTTGTTTATTAGCAGTATTACTAATGTTGTTTTTTCACAAACCGACACTACTAAAACAAAGAAAATTGAAACTGAGATTAATACCACAAAAAGCACAAATAAATTAAAAGCTGTAAGCAATAAAGATCTTATAAATCCAAATACGCAACTAGATTTAAACATAAATAAACAGTTAAATACCGCTGCTATTAATAAAAAATTAAATGAAACAAAACCAAATTCTAATTCAAATTTTTTATTACAAAACTTACCTGAAGATAGCGATATTATAGGAAAAAAATATTGGAAAAATAAAGACGTTACGAACACAAAACTTAAAAGTAATTATAGTTTAGGTACTGTACGAAGCAATACAAAAACTGTAAAAGTTGAATGTAGAGATTATAGCTATGTGGATGGTGATAGGATAAGAATTTTTGTAAATGAACAAGTTGTAAGCGACAATATTAGTTTAAAAGGGAACTATTACGTGTACTATATAACCTTAGAAAAAGGATACAATAGAATAGATTTTCAGGCAATAAATCAAGGGTTGTCTGGTCCAAATACTGCTGAACTAAATTTATATGATGCAAATGGAAACCTTATTTCTTCAAAAGAATGGGCACTTGGAACAGGACAAAATGCTACTTTAGGAGTGCTTCATTATTAAATTTAATTATGGTTTTAGCAGCTTCAGGTATAATTCTACAAAATAAAAAAATACTCTTATTAAAACGTTCAAACTATACGGAAAGATTTCCTGGTTTTTGGGGCTGTCCAGGAGGAAGAGCTGAAAAAAATGAAACTGCCGAACAAAATGTAATTAGAGAAGTAAAAGAAGAGTGCAATTTAGATTTTACACCTACAAAAATTATAAAAACAGGTATTTGGCAAGAAAAAAAATACTACCGTTTTTTAGGAAATTGGTCTGGTGAAATAAAAATTCAGGAAACAGAAGTACTCGACTATAATTGGTTTTCTTTTTCCGAAGCCAATAAACTTCAATTATCATTTGATTATAAAGAAATATTAGAAACTCTGAACAAACTTAATTTTCTGTAAATTAAACTTTTAACATTATATTAATAATTCTATAACAACTTTAATGTAACTTTTTTGTTTTAGTAGCGTCTTTAATATATCAACTAACAAAATATACTAAATAAAAAACTTAAAATTATTAATACACTACATTCTCATATTGTACCAAAAGGAATCGAAAAAGTTAGGTTACAAGAGTATGCACCAAAAGTTTTTAATTTATATATACCTTCTAATAGTGGAGTTAAAAAGGCTATTAAACTTGGAAGAATTTTAGCTAATGGAAAAATTGCACAAACAGCAACTTGGGTAAATCCTGGTCAGGTTTTAGAATTAATTGAAGACCCTAATAAGCAGCAAAAAGTGTATGCTTTTAATTTAGAAATTATTTTTGAAGATGACCATATTGCCATTATTAATAAACCTGCAGGAATTACTGTAAGTGGCAATAAATTTAAAACCATAGCAAACGCATTACCTCATAATTTAAGAAAAAGCACGCAACCAGATGCGCTTTTTATGCCAACTCCTGTACACAGACTAGACAATCAAACTTCTGGAATTTTATTGATTGCTAAAACAAAGACAGCTCAAATAGAACTTGGAAAACAATTTGAAAATCAAACTATTAAAAAAAAATATTGCACAATTGTTGTTGGTGAGGTTATTAAAAGTTGTATTATAAATTTCCCTATAGAGAACAAGCCTTCCGAAACTAGTTTTGAAATCATAAAGGTTGTTAAATCACTAAAATACAAAGAACTAACCTGTTTAAAAGCATTTCCAAAAACAGGAAGAACACATCAAATAAGAATACATATGGCTGCTATTGGACACCCTATTTTAGGAGATAAACTGTATGGAAACCCTGAAACCATTCATAAAGGAAAAGGGCTATTCTTATGTGCATCTGAGATTATGTTTCTACATCCAAAATCATTTGTACAAACAATTATAAAAATTGATGTACCTCAAAAATTTAATTCACTTTTAGTAAGAGAAAAAAGACGTTGGAACACTTATAATTTTTAATCCAAATTATTTTCATCACCAATTAAAACTCCTGAAACACCCCAATGATTAAAGCTTGATCCCTCATCATCACCTTGCTTTATTACAACTTCAATAATATGTTTCCCGGGTTCTATGGTTGATAAAGGAATAATATAAGGAGGTGTTAATGTTCCCGGACACCAATTAGATCTGCTAAAATCACTAGAAGATTGCCCATTCCCAAAATTACCAGATGCTGGATTACTTAACCTATAAGTTGCGCAATCTGTTCTCCAAGGAATAACACTATAAACCAATTTTCCGTCAACATACACTTCATTCAATTTTTGGTTAAACTCATCTCCTCCTCCCCAGCCTCCATGACCTGTTGAAGTAAATAATAATTTTTTATTTTTAATATTTTCTGGTATTGTAACAGTAACTTTTAATGTGTCATTTTTAAACAATCGTCCATAATTTTGTCCAGACATTTCTAAAATATTTACAGTATTAAAAATAGGCTGAATCCATTTATTTATAATTTCATTTTCTTCAAAAGAAGGATAAATATCAAAATCTAAACTTACTTTATGTCCGCCTTTATCATAATTACCAATAAAAACACCAATCCAAACCTCATTTTGATTTGTAGGTATTAATGCAGAAACGTCCTGCTTATAAACAACTTCTTTCCTCCAAGGATAATTGTTAATTACTCTTAAATTATTAAAATGTCCAACACCAAAAGAAGTAAAAAAACGCATTAATTCAATAGGTGAATTAAACTTTTCATCACTTATAACACCTTGGTAAACTCCTCCTTTATTATCAATTAATTTTGGCAACTCATCTACACCTTTTAACAAGCCACTAAGTATATTTTGCTTATCATCATTAACAGGAATCATAAAAACAGTTCCAGTTCTATCATAAGCATCTCCATTAGACGAATTTGTTAAAGTAGCATAAACTTGAGCGTTTTTTTTAATTGAATTTGGCAACTTTACCCTTTTTAAAATTACTGAGCCATTTGAAAAACGATATGTTTTATTATCTAAATCCTCAATTGAAGTAGTTTTAATTGAAGGGTCAAAATTTATTACTTCATCAGAAAAAACTGATAAAGTGGTATATCTAGATTTAATTTTAAATTCTTCAAATTCAGGTTCAGAAATTTCCTTTGAGCTCTCAATGGAATAATAAGCACCCGTTAATTCTGAATTTTTCACAATTTTACTTGCCACAATTTCTCTATTTCCATTAATAACAATTTTTAAAACTAATGCTGACTTTGATGGTAGGTATTTTTTATAAGGCGAGCCTTTTATATCACTTTTATTAGTATACCAAACTTCAATTTTATTAGAGAAATATGAAAATTCTGCTTTTGAACATTGATAGCCTAATATGGTTTCTGTTTGATCTAAATAAATTGGTTTCAACAAATTATTAAATGAAGTAGTTGTTTTATAATTACTATTCTTATAATGAATTATATCTATATTTCGATGATTCTTAAAATCTATAAAACTTTGAATCTTATCATTTGATTTTGATAAATAAGCTATCTCATTTTTAAATATAAAAGATAAATTAGAATTTTCATTTAATTTACCATTTCTATACTCTTTATATTCTACTTTAGTAATATTATTTGTTGTATTCTCTTGTGCTATGGTTGTAAAACTTAAAAATAAAGCCGTTGTAAAAACTAAAAATATTTTCATAAAAAATTATTTAAATAACTCATTTAACACTTTAGCCAATCTAATACCACCAATTTTTACTTGTTCACGAACCAAATCAAAATTCTTATACATATAACTATATCCTAATTTTTCACCCTTTTTAACTGAAGCATACACTTTAATTGCGTGTTGTTGTGTTTCGTTTGCCCAATCTGTAATAGTGCCTTTTCGCAAAAATTTTAATTGCTCTTTTGAAACAACAATCGTGTTATCAGCCAATTCTGTATAAGTCATATTAAATTGGTTAATCATATCAGAATCCCAAACTCTGTGAAGATTTGTTCCTCTATTAAACCATTGCACCTGTATATCATTACCTCCTTTATCTTCAACTCTACCAATATGCATTGGTTGATGTAAATCACCCATTAAATGGACTAACATTTTTAAATAAAAAGCCTTGTCTTCATTTGTAGTGTCTTCATCTAAAATAAACTCCTTACACTTGTATATTCCGGCAACTAAATCTCCGTTCGGATTTTTTTCTGAATCTTCATATTTAACACCAAAAGGCATATTGACATAATGCCAAGTATTAAATTTTTTATAACGAGGATCGGATTTTATATCATCTCCAAATGTAGAAACCAACGCCAAACTTTCTCCATTTAATATTTCAGCTATTTTCCGTTTAGTTTTACTTTTCAAATAATCTTCAGCAATTTTACCAATAGTTCTATGTCCTGTTGCTCCCCAATCTAGATTACTAGCACTTAAAGAAGAAAATGTAACTAAAAATACAAATAGTATGCAATTAAATTTTATTGATTTCATTTCTTATTATTTTTCATCAAAGATAAAAATAAAGTTCATTCAAAACTTGTAAATATCAAAATAAAAGGAATATCTTTATGATATCAATTTAATATCACTTTAAATCAACAATCATGACACAAGAAAAAACAATTAAAGTTCCTAGCGGCTATTTAATGCTAATTATTCTAATAATTTTAATAGGATCCATTATTTTTGGAATTACTCAAGAAAATCCATTTATAGTAATTCCCTCAATAATTCTAAGTATTATAATTATTCCTGGATTTATACTTGTAAACCCCAACACTTCAAAAGTATTATTACTATTTGGAAAATACATGGGAACCATAAAAGAAAACGGTTTCTATTGGGCAAATCCATTTTACAAAAAAAGAGGAATTTCTCTAAGAGCAAGCAACTTTGATAGCGAACGTGTTAAGGTAAATGACAAACTTGGAAACCCAATTATGATTAGCACCATTGCTGTATGGAAAGTAAAAGACACTTTTAAGGCTGCTTTTGATGTAGATAATTACGAGAATTTTGTAAGAGTACAATCGGATGCTGCTGTAAGAAAATTAGCTAGTTTATATCCTTATGATAATTTTGAAGACGATGGTAAAACCGAAGAAATTACTTTAAGAGCAAGTGTAAATGAAGTGAGTGAAGCCTTAGAAAAAGAACTTTCGGAACGTTTAGATATGGCAGGAATTGAAGTTTTAGAAGCTAGAATTGGTTATTTAGCTTATGCTCAAGAAATTGCAAGTGCAATGTTAAAACGCCAACAAGCAACTGCAATAATTGCAGCTCGTCACAAAATTGTTGAAGGAGCTGTAAGTATGGTAGAAATGGCTCTAGATAAATTAAGTCAAAATAATATTGTTGAATTAGATGAAGAAAGAAAAGCCGCAATGGTAAGTAATTTAATGGTGGTACTTTGTTCCGATAAAGACGCTACTCCTATTGTTAATGCAGGAACCTTAAATCATTAAAATGTTTGCATTATTAATATATATTACCTCAATAATTTGTAGTTTAATTTGGACAACATTTTTTATTTAAAATTAAAGCACATGAAAGAATACAAAATTATAAAACCTGCAAGTATTTGGTCTTACAAAGACACTACTTTTGAAAATTTATTTAATAAATATGCATCACAAGGATGGGAAGTTAAAAGTGTAGGATATGGACAAACTGGAAATATTTCAAAAGCAGTTTTAGAACGAGATAAAAATAGGTGATGAATAAATTAACGAAATCTTCAAAAGGAATAACTATTGGAATAGCCATAGGAGTTGCACTAAATAATATTGCATTAGGCGTTGGTATTGGAATTGTTTTTTCCGCAGCTTTTGTAAATCAAGCTAAAATAAAAAAAAATTCTTTTAATCTTATCAATTTAATTTTATGAAGGTGTTTATTGAAGAACAGAAGTTTAATCAACCTTTAGTATACATTGGTTTATCCATTAGCTTAATAGTGGTGTTTTTCTCACTTTTAAACGAATGGAAAAAAAATATTGATAATAGTTTTGGTGATAACATTACAGCACTTATAGGTTTATTTATTCTAGTTCTGGTAATTATTCTTTTTTTAGCTCTTAAGCTTCAAACAAGAATTGATGAAACTGGAATTAAGTATATGTTTTTTCCTTTTCACGTTTCGTACAGAAATATTGAATGGTCGAATATTTCTGAGTGTTATATTAGAAACTACAATTCAATTTCAGAATTTGGAGGCTGGGGAATAAAAGGCAGTTTTAGAAAAAACACAGGAAAAGCGTATACAACAAAAGGATCAATAGGCCTACAATTAACTTTAAAAAATGATAAAAAAATCCTTATTGGGACTCAAAAAAAAGAAGCTCTTAAACGAGTTTTAAAAACTTACAAACACAAATATACTTGCAATGAATTATAAAATATTTTCGCTTTTTGTAATTTTTATTTCATCTGTAACTTTAGCACAAGAAAAAAGTTATACAGAAACTGAAATTAGTATTCCAACAAATTCGGTTATTATAAATGGAACTTTATTAACACCTCTTTCTTCTGAAAAAAATCCTTTAGTTATTTTAATTCCAGGTTCTGGACCAACAGATAGAGATGGCAATAGTGCAATGACAAAAAATAATTCATTAAAACTTTTAGCAGAAGCCTTAGCCAATAAAAATATAGCAACTTATAGATTTGACAAAAGCGTGCTTTCTTATGCAAAAGATGAAAAAAATAAAATTGATGCCATTACTTTTGAAACATTTATAAATGAAGCAAAAAGCATAATTAACTATTTTAAAAACACCAAAAGCTATACAAAAATTATTATAGCTGGTCATAGTCAAGGAAGTTTGGTTGGACTGATTGCAGCAAAAAACAATGCAGATGCATTTATTTCTTTAGAAGGAGCAGGAAGAAGTTTAGATGAAGTATTAATAGAACAAATTGAATTACAAGCGCCCATTTTAAAAGATGAAACTCAAAAAATATTGGCTGAATTAAAAAAAGGAAACATTGTTGAAGAATTTAATCCAATGTTAATCTCACTTTTCAACAAACAAATACAACCATTTTTAATTTCTTGGATTAAATACAATCCGCAAAAAGAAATAGCAAAATTAAAAATACCTATATTAATAATTAATGGTTCAAAAGATATTCAAGTAAAAAATATAGATGCTGAACTGTTACACAAAGCTGCAGAAAAATCTGAGTTATTTATTGTAAAAGATATGAATCATATTTTTAAAGAAATAAATGGTGATTTAACCGAAAATATGCAATCTTATAACAATCCTAAATTACCAATTATGACAATTTTTTCAGATAAAATAAGCACCTTTGTAAAAGATTTAAAATAAATTATGCCTAAGAAAAAAGCATTTGCACTAAGAATAAATGAAGACATGCTAAAAGCAATTGAAAAATGGGCTGCAGATGAATTTCGTTCTACTAATGGACAGCTAGAATGGATGCTAAACAAATGCCTAAAAGAAGCTAAAAGAGCACCTAAAAATAATAATACCTCAAATAATGTATAAAATTAAAGTAACAAAAAATACTAATCCAAATTTAAACCAAGTTATTATTTCTAATAAAGAGCTAGATTTTGAAAGCTGTATATTTCTGAACCTAGGAGCGTCTTTACAAAAATTGAATTGTAATGGAATAGATCTAATAGACGGAATTACTGCTGATACAAATGGATTACAAACCTATAAAAGCAAATACAATTCAGCTATATTATTTCCTTTTCCTAATCGAATTACTGACGGAAAATTTGAATTTAAAAACAAAAGTTATCAATTAGAAATTAATGAAACTGCTTTAAACAACCGACTTCACGGATTAGTTTTTAATACAAATTTTACAATAAAAGAATATTCTACCTCAGAAGAGCAAGCCAAAATAGTGTTTACATATAAATACAATGGAAACGTAGATGGTTTTCCTTTTCCCTACAACTTAGAACTTACGTATACTTTTACAAAAAATAATGTAAGTTTAAATTTCGAAGTTTTAAATGAAGGAAAAACTGCCTTTCCTTTTGGAATTGGATGGCATCCGTATTTTAAAGTACCTAATTTAGGCAACAGTACACTAAATTTTGAAGCTAAAACACAATATTTAGTGAATAAAAATATGATTCCTACGGAAGAAGCTCCGCTAAAGTTTAAAACTCCGTTACTTATTAAAGATACTTTTTTAGACGACTGTTTTATCACCGAAAAATCAACAACATCATTAAAAACCGATGCGTATAATATCGAAATTGATTCTTCTTCTAAAAAACCAACTAGTTTTTTACAAGTATATACGCCAGAATCAAGAGACTGTATCGCCATTGAGCCTATGACCTGCGCTCCAAATTCCTTTAATAATAAACATGGAATACAAATCTTAGATATCGATCAAACATACACCTGGACTATTAATTTAAAGTATTTATTATAAAGTGTAAGTTCCACAAGTAAATTATAATAGATAGTCTACTTTACACAAGTCTTAAACTCTATAACACTTATTAAATAGGTAATTTATATAGAATTAAAAAATAAAAAAGCTCTTATATTTCTATAAGAGCTTCTTGTTAGTTGTGACCTCGACAGGATTCAAACCTGTAACCTCTTGAGCCGTAATCAAGTGCGCTATTCAGTTGCGCCACGAGGCCGTTTTGCGGGTGCAAATATAGTACTTTTTAATTATTTACAAACTATTTTTTGTAACAAAATAACGCCAACCAATAATTGCTAGTTGCCATTTTTTTGCTTTTGCCATATCCAGTCTTTTTTTTGTAAAACTAGGCAGCAAAAGTTTATTCATTATAGCAATAAGTTTAAAAAGTTGTTTTTTCATAATGCAAAAATACATAAAAAAGAAATCCCACAAAAAAGTGGGAAAGCTTCTTAGTTGATTTTTAAAAAAATTTATACATTATTAAGCATAAACCTTATAAAATAACTGTATTAACAATAATCTAAAGATTAAATAAATAACTAATAATAGACATTAATAAAGCAGTTAAAAACACAAAAAATGATAGCATAATTCTTTTTTTTAAGGTTAATAAATGGTGTGTGAATTAATTCTTAAAAGAAGATATGAAGAATGTTAAATTACTTGCAACAATTTGTCATACAATTTACGAAACTGCCTTTCAATTATATACTAAAACACACTTTTAATTTGTTGTTCAAACTTTAACACTACAATTAAGTTATTAATAGTAATCACATTCCTGTATTTAACCTATTATTGTAATAAAGTAAAGCTAATATTTTAGACTATACTTAAATGTAAAGGCCTTTTTGTGTTTTAAAAATGTCTAAAACTCAATTCTATTTTTTTTAATAAAAAAACCTCTTTTCTGAAACTCAGAAAAGAGGTTTTTAAAATTTAGTATTTTATTCTTTTTTTAAAGTAATAATTATTACACCATTTTTACCCTTTTTACCATATTCTTTAATAGCGATTTCACCTTTTAGAACCTCCATTTTTTCAATAGTATCTGGATCCAATTCTTTTAGAGCTTTGTTTGAAGACAATTCACCATCAATAAAAACAATTGGCTCTTCTTTACCTGAACTAAGTAGTGTTACTCTTTCATTATTCTCTTTGGTGGTAATTAAAATTACCCCATTTTTTCCTTTATCACCATATTTCTCTATGGCGGTTTTGTCTTTTAAAACCGATACGCTTTTAATTCTGTTTGGATTTATCTTTTCAAACTCATCATTATCAGATAATTTCCCATCAACATACACAATTGGCTTTTCATTATCAGAACTAAAAAATAGAGCGTTATTTTTATTGCTTTTATGTATTTCTTTTACAATAATTTTCTCTTTTTTTCCATCTTTTGAAGTCCAAGTTTTTGTTTCCCCATCTGAAGTTACAAATACGTACTCAGTTTTTTTCTGTTCCTCATTGTTTAAAAATTTCACATCACCAGACTTACGCTTTTTATAGGCGTAATATGATTTGATTTCATTTTGAGGACTCGATGAAGCAATGAGTTGCCCATTATTCTCTCCAACATAAATAGTTGGGATAGCACTATTTTTCTGTTCCCATGTTCCAGACACCTTAGAGGTTTCATTTTTCACCTTAATAGAAATTTTAATGATTTCATTATTGCTATTGAACTTAAGGTTACTGTACGAAAATTCTATTCCATCAGCTTTAAGGCGTTTTTTTACTAATTCTAAATCGTTTTTCTGAGAATCTTTGTTAATTATTTCAATAAAGTTTTTTTGATTTTCAACAACCTCAATCACTTGTATCTCTTGGGCAATTGTTTTAGTATTAAATGCAAAAACAAAAGCAACTAATAATGGTATTAACAGAGCATATTTCCACTGATTTTTACTTGTAGATCGGTTTTTGTGTAACATAGTTATTCTTTTTTTTATTAATGAATTGTAAAAATTGTTTGTTATTTCGGTACAATAATTTTTTTGAAATACTTTTAATAATGTTAGTTGATAAAATTTCTGGTTTTCAGCTAGCTCAAGAGCGTACGAATCTGCTAAAAATTCTAAGTTTTGTTGAACAGCTTTTTTATAGAGCCAAACAAATGGATTGAACCATAATAAAATAACCAATACGTGAGCTAATAAAGTATCAAGCGAATGCCATTGCATAGCGTGTGCTTTTTCATGGTTAATTATTTGCTCTAATTCAGTTGAAGAAAACTGCTTATTGTTGAATACGATATAGTTGAAAAACGAAAAAGGCGTAATATCTTTAGTTGTTTCAATATAATAGTGATTGCCTTTTTTGTATTTTTTATGAGAAAAAATTAAATAGGAAATAGAAATTAACTGAACTACAAATTTCAAACTAAAAAAGAAAATTCCAATTAAATAAATTGTTTGAAGAATGACAATCCAATCAATACTTTCTCTTGTAATTTCACTTACTTGTATTTCTTCAAGCTTTGAAAAGTCAACTTGTTGTGACAAATATTCAACATAAATAGGTATTTCAAGTAATGGCAGGGTAATTACAATAATTAGCCCAATTAAAAAATAAGATCGTATCGATTTAAAAAATGTTTCATTTTTTAAGAAAAGTTGGTAAAACAAAACTAATAGAATTACCAAGACACTAGCTTTCATTAAATAATCCATATTTATTCTTTTTTATTTTCAATAATTTTAATAATCTCTTTTAATTCTTCAACACTTATTTTTTCTTCTTTAGCAAAAAAAGAAACCACGTTTTTATAAGAATTTTCGAAATAATTATTAATTGCAGTAGAAAAATATTTTTTTCTATAAGCTTCTTTAGAAATTGATGGGTAATAGCGGTGCGTATTTCCAAAAGCTTCATGCTTTATAAAACCCTTCTCCTCCATTTTTCTAATAACTGTTGAAACAGTGTTGTAATGTGGTCTTGGCTTTGGTAAATCTGCTACAACTTCTTTTACAAATGCTTTTTCAAGCCTCCATAAAATCTGCATAATTTCTTCTTCTTTGTTGGTGAGTTTTTCCATTTTTGATTAATTTTATTTCAAATATAAACTATTTTTATAGTTGCGCAACTATAAAAATAGTTATTTAACTAAATTTTAAGTTTCCTAAATTTCAAAAGTTAATTTAATACGACCATAATTCTGTTATATTTGCACAAAATTTTAGTTTATGAATTTACTGCTTATAGTAATTGGATTGGTTTTATTAATATTGGGTGGAAATTGGCTCTTAAAATCGGCTGTAGGCTTTTCTTTAAGATTACAAATACCAAAAATTGTGATTGGTATGACAGTTGTTTCATTCGCAACTTCTGCTCCAGAATTAATAGTAAGTATTAAATCTGCTTTAGACGGTTATGCAGATCTTGCTCTTGGCAATGTAATTGGTTCTAATATTGCAAATTTAGGATTAGTTTTAGCAATTACTATCTTAATTTCAACTATTAGCGTAGAAAAAAGCTTCTATAAAACCGATTGGCCAATTATGATTATAGCCTCATTACTTCTCTATGGTTTTATCGCCTTTGATGGTGTTTTAGTTAGGTATGAAGGTATTATTTTGTTTTCAATGCTAATTGTATTTTTAGTATATCTATTAAAATTTCAAAAACCTGCAGTTGTAGATGAGCTACCCGAAGATGATGTTGAATTACCACTGCATAAAAATATTATATTTTTAACAATTGGAGGCGTAGCTCTTTGGGGCGGTTCGGAATTATTAATTGAAGGCGCCGTTGGTATGGCAACTAAATTTAACGTGAGTGAACGTGTTATTGGTATTACAATTGTATCCATTGGAACAAGTATTCCAGAATTAGCAGCTTCTGTTATTGCAATACTAAAAAAGGAAAAAGCAATCTCTTTAGGAAATTTAATTGGATCTAATGTATTTAATATTTTAGCTGTTTTAGGTTTAACTTCTATAATTACACCTATTACTGTAAAAGATCAAGGATTATTAACTAGTGATATTTATTGGATGCTTGGTATTTCACTATTAATTTTCCCTTTAGTATTTGCACCAGTTAAAATGAAATTAAGTTGGAAAGAAGGTCTTATTTTAATTGCCTTATATGGCGGCTTTATTTACAAAATGATTGGTTAATTGGTTGTTATTTTAAAATTTCGTTAACTAAAACTCTTTTAATTTAAAATTAACAAACACTGTTTTGTGCAATAAAAAATAGCTTTGCCTTAACTAAATAACGTTTTTTAAAATTATATCAGTAAAGCAAAGCCAACCTAATAAATAATTTATTAATTATTTTTAGAGTTATATATAAAATATTAAAAAGAGTATTGGAATTAAAATACCTAATGCAGCATAAATACCTCCTCTTCCAGTAATTCCCTTTTTACCTTTTACCATAAAAAAGGATGAAATTGCAAATAAAATTAGAGCTCCTGCAAAAATATCTGAAAACCACATCCAAATTCTGTTTGGGTTGTAATGAAGATAATTTACCTCGTAAAAAACAGGACGTTTTCTTAAATATTCCGCAAAGCCTTTTCCATTATTCACATTTACCATAATAGAAGAACCTCCTTTTAAAAATATTTTTAATTGATTATTGTTTCTATAATAGTGTTTTTTATAATTTTCTCGATTATCAACTTCATCTAATAACTTTAGTATATTTTCTTTAACGGCATCGCTTTTATCTAAATTTATTGCAGTATTAAAATCCTTAATTTCAACTGAATAATTAGGATTCCAATCACTCATATGATTTAAAGCAATACCCGACAAGCCATAAATTAAGGTTGTACCAATAAAAAAATAGCCAATATCTCTATGAAGTATTCTACTCCACTTTCGTAATTGTTTCATTAGCAATTATTATTCTGTAATTACAGCTTTATGCGAAACATATTGTAAAGAATAATTTGAAATATGATCAATCCCTTCTTTCTTCATTTTATCTCTGTATTCTTGAAGGTGTTTCTTTTTGTTGTTAAACTGCTCTTCGTTTGAAGCTCCTTCCGAATGACTTTTAATATTATCTTCTTCCATTTTTAAAAGATAGGCTTCATCAATTCTTTCTTCAAGAACAACGCCAATTAATTTAACTTCACTACCCGTTAAAGCTTCATCAAAGCGTTCGTCAGAAACCACATGTGCATCACCTTCATCTGTTACCAATAGAACCTTTTTTCCACCATGTTTACAAACGTGGTCAACAATACCAGTTACTTCAATTTCTTTACCAATAAATTCACCAGCTTTTGTATCAAATTCACCTAAAGTTACCATTGGAGTTTCTACAACTTCAACAATTTTCTCTTCATTTTGGGCTTCTACTTTTTTATCTGATTTACAAGAAAAAGTAATGACACCAATTGCTAATACTAATAAAATTTTTTTCATTCTAATGTTTTTTGAATTAATTAAGCGTATTAATAAATACAATCACTAATTTAAAATAGTTTAGAATGAAATAATATGATTAAAATCAGTAAAGGCAGATTAAATATGTTACTTAAGTTGCTTTAAACAACTAATTAACAACACTTCAACTTATTATAAATAAAAAAACCACCTCTATTTTACAAAAGGTGGTTTTATAATTATTAAAAAAAAACTATTATTTACATAGTAGGTAAATCTCCATGACCTTTTGTAGGTAAATTACTATAACCCATTAAAAATTGATCAACTTTTCTAGCAGCTTCTCTTCCTTCTGAAATTGCCCAAACAATTAAACTTTGTCCTCTACGCATATCACCCGCAGTAAAAATTTTAGGTATATTTGTTTGGTAATCTATAGTTGTTGCTTTATAATTACTTCTATAATCGGTTTCAATTCCAAGTTGATCGCTTAAAGTAGCTTCTGGACCTGTAAAACCTAAAGCTAATAAAGCTAGCTCACATGGCCATGTTTTTTCGGTACCTTCAATTTCAACCAATTCTGGTCGTTGCCCAGGAACCATTTTCCATTCTACATTAATTGTTTTTAATGCTGTTAAATCTCCATTTTCATTAACAATAAACTCTTTTGTATTTATCAACCAGTTTCTATCACAACCTTCTTTATGTGAAGTTGAAGTCTTAAGCTGTAGCGGCCAGTATGGCCAAGGTGTTGCTGGACTTCTTTGCCCTGGTGGTTTTGGCATAATTTCAAAATTAGTAACAGATTTTGCTCCGTGCCTGTTTGAAGTACCCACACAATCTGAACCTGTATCACCACCACCAATAACAATTACATTTTTATCTGTAGCCAATACCTGATCTTTAACCTCCTTACCTAATACAACTTTGGTTTGCTGTGTTAAAAAATCCATAGCCTGAACAACATCTTTAGCATCTCCATTTTTAATAGGCAAACCTCTTTTTTGAGTAGCGCCACCACATAAAACTATAGAATTGAATTTTTTTAATTTTTCAATTGAGTAATTAACACCAACATTTACATTCGTTTTAAATATAATACCTTCTTTTTCAAGAATATCAATTCTTCTGTCAATAATATTTTTTTCTAATTTAAAATTTGGAATTCCATAACGTAATAATCCTCCTAATTCATCATCTCTTTCAAAAACTGTTACACTATGCCCTGCCCTGTTTAGTTGCTGTGCTGCTGCCAAACCAGCTGGTCCAGATCCAACTACTGCAATTCTTTTTCCTGTTCTTTTATTTGGAATTTGTGGAATTATCCAACCTTCTTTAAAAGCTTTTTCAACTATACTTTTTTCTATATTTTCTATTGAAACTGGATCATCTATTATACCTAAAACACAGGCTTGCTCACAAGGAGCCGGACACAATCTTCCTGTAAATTCAGGAAAATTATTTGTTGAATGCAATATCCAAGAAGCCTTTTTCCATTCTCCCTGATGTACCATATGGTTAAAATCTGGAATTAAATTACCAAGCGGACAACCACTATGGCAAAATGGAATTCCGCAATCCATACATCTTGAACCTTGTTTTGTAATATCAGCCTTGTCTAATGGTTGTGTAAATTCGTTATAATGTGTTACACGTTCTTTAACTGACTTATATGTTTCGTCTTTTCTTTCGAATTCTTTAAACCCTGTTACTTTTCCCATAATTCTTATGCTGTTAATTCTTCAACCATTGGTTCTTCTGTCTCTAAACGTTTTAACGCACGTTTATATTCAATAGGCATTACTTTTACAAAATTGCCCAAGTTGTTGCCCCAATCTTTTAATAATTCTTTTCCTCTACTACTATTTGTAAAAAGCACATGTTTTTCAATCAGCGCTTTTAATTCAATAGCATCTTCGTTTTCTATTTGCTCAAATTCAATTGTTTCTGTATTACATAATCCTCTAGTAAATTTATCATTGGAATCGTACACATAGGCAACACCTCCACTCATTCCAGCGGCAAAATTTCTACCTGTACTTCCCAATACAACAACTTTACCACCTGTCATATATTCACAACAATGATCTCCAACGCCTTCAACAATAGCTATTGCTCCTGAGTTTCTAACTGCAAAACGCTCACCTGCAATACCGTTTATATAAGCTTCACCTTTAACAGCTCCAAACAGACAAACATTTCCTACAATAATATTTTCCTCTGCTATAAATGTTGCTTTTTCTGGTTTTTTAATAATCAATTTTGCACCCGACAAGCCTTTCCCTAAATAATCATTTGTATTTCCATCAATAGTAAATGTTAATCCTGAAACTCCAAAAGCACCAAAACTTTGCCCTGCAGATCCAGTGAAATTTATATTTAAAGTATCCTCAGGCAATCCTAAATGACCATAAATTTTAGAAATCTCATTGCTAACAATTGCTCCTGTAGAACGATTTATATTTGTTATTGGATAATTTAATACAGTTTTTTCTTTCCTATAAATTGCTCTATGCGAATCCTTTAACAATTTAAAATCTAATACATTATCTAATTCGTGATCTTGTTTTTCTGTATTTTTTAAAGGCATTTCACCAAAACCTTTTGGTCTGTGTAAAATTGATGACAAATCTAATCCTTTTGCTTTGTAATGTTTAATTGCTTTATTAGAATCAATTTTTTGAGTTTGACCAATCATTTCATCCATGGTTCTAAAACCTAATTGAGCCATAATAACTCTTAATTCTTCTGCAACATAATAGAAGTAATTAATTACATGTTCTGGTGTTCCTTTAAAGTTTTTTCGCAATTCTTTATCTTGTGTTGCGATACCAACTGGACAAGTATTTAAATGACATTTACGCATCATAATACAGCCTGAAGCTACTAACGGAGCTGTTGCAAAACCAAATTCTTCAGCACCTAAAAGTGCAGCTATGGCAACATCTCTACCTGTTTTTAATTGTCCGTCACATTCTACAACAATTCTACTTCTTAAATTGTTCAAAACCAACGTTTGTTGCGCTTCTGCTAAACCAAGTTCCCAAGGTAAACCTGCGTGTTTTAAAGATGTTAAAGGGGAAGCTCCTGTTCCACCATCATATCCAGCAATTAATACAACATCTGCTTTTGCTTTGGCAACACCGGCGGCAATTGTACCAACTCCAACTTCAGAAACTAATTTCACATTAATTCGGGCTTCTCTATTGGCATTTTTTAAATCGAAAATTAATTGTGCTAAATCTTCAATAGAATAAATATCATGATGTGGTGGTGGAGAAATTAAACCAACAAACGGTGTGGAATTTCTTGCCTCTGCAATCCACGGTAATACTTTTTCTCCAGGTAACTGTCCACCTTCCCCAGGCTTAGCACCTTGTGCCATTTTAATTTGAATTTCTTCTGCATTGGTTAAATAATGTGAAGTTACCCCAAAACGCCCAGAAGCTACTTGCTTAATTGCAGAGTTTCTGCTATCACCATTTATATCTTTTTGAAATCTTTTTCTATCTTCACCTCCTTCACCTGAATTGGATTTTCCTCCAATACGGTTCATTGCAATGGCTAAATTTTCGTGTGCTTCTCTAGAAATTGAGCCATAAGACATTGCGCCTGTTTTAAAACGCTTTACAATATCAGTCCATGGTTCAACTTCTTCTATTGGAATAGGATCGTAATTATTAAACTCGAACAAGCCTCTAATTGTCATTAAATGTTCAGATTGTTCGTTTACAGTTTTTGCATATACATTATAACTATCTTGGTCGCTTAACCTAACAGCTTGTTGTAGTTTAGCTACCGTGGTTGGGTTAAACATATGACGTTCTCCTCCACGTCTCCAGCGGTAATGACCTCCAATATTTAAACCTAATCTATTTTTTATTAAAGTTTTAGGGTACGCGTAATTGTAACGCGCAGAAATTTCTTTTTCAATTTCATACAATCCTACACCTTCAATTCTTGAAGCTGTATAAGGAAAATATTTTTCTACAAATTTTGAATTAAAACCAACAATTTCAAAAATTTGAGAACCTCTATAAGAATGTAATGTCGAGATTCCAATTTTATTCATAATTTTTAATAAACCTTTACCAATTGCTTTGTTAAAATTGTCAACAGCTTTTTGCTCATTCATTCCTGTTATAAAGCCATCCTTTACCTGTAAACGAATAATTTCATTGACCATATAAGGGTTAATTGCACTGGCACCATAACCAAATAACGTTGCAAATTGATGTGGCTCACGTGGTTCCGCAGATTCAATTACAATATCAAAATAAGAACGTTTACGTAATCTGTTTAGCTCATGGTGCACAAAAGAACAAGCTAGTAAAGCTGGAATTGGCGCCATTTCCTCGTTTGCACCTCTATCGGATAAAATAATAATGTTATTTCTAGCATCTACTGCCTTAGAAACTTGCTTAATTATATCTTCTAACGCATCTTCTAAGCCATTAACGCCTTTATCTTTCTGGTATAACATTGCTATGGTAATAGCTTTAAAATCTCTACCAATTTTAATGTTTCTTATTTTTTCTAAATCATTGTTAGAAATAACAGGATTTTGAATTCGAAGTTTTTTACATTGTCGTTTAGTAACACTAAAAATATTTCTGTCTTTTCCTAAGGCCAGACTAATATCTGTTACAATTTCTTCTCTAATTCCATCTAAAGGTGGATTGGTAACTTGAGCAAATAATTGTTTAAAATAGTTTGAAATAAGTTGTGGTCTGTCCGATAACACCGCTAAAGGTGTATCAATCCCCATAGAACCTAAAGCTTCTTTACCATTTTGAGCCATTGGCGTAATCACCTCTTGTATGTCTTCAATGGTATAATTATATAAACGAGAGCGCGTTTTAATATCTAAGGTTTCAATTGGGCAGTCTTCATTTGTGTTAGGCACATCTTTTAAGTAAATTCTTGTTTCGTCTAACCATTCTTTATAAGGTCTTTCAGAAACAATTTTAGATTTTATCTCTTCATCATTAATAATTCTACCCTCATTCATATCTACCAAAAACATTTTCCCTGGCTCTAATCTACCATGTCTTTCAACATCTTCTGGAGCAATATCTACAACTCCAATTTCTGAAGACATAATTAATTTTCCACTTTTTGTTACGGTATATCTAGAAGGTCTTAATCCATTTCTGTCTAACAATGCACCAATATAATCACCATCTGTAAATGGTACAGAAGCTGGTCCATCCCAAGGCTCCATTAAACAGGCATTATATTCGTAAAATGCCTTACGTTCTTCAGACATTGTTTGGTGTTTTTCCCAAGCTTCAGGAATTAACATCATCATAACTTCTGGCAGCGATCTTCCACTTAATGTAAGCAATTCAACTACCATATCCATAGAAGCACTATCTGATTTTCCAGGTAAAATAATAGGAAATAATTTATCTATATCGTCACCAAACAACTTACTTCTCATAATTTCTTCACGCACACGCATCCTACTAACGTTACCTCGCAAGGTGTTAATTTCTCCATTTTGACACATAAACCTAAAAGGCTGTGCCAATTCCCAAGAAGGCATGGTATTTGTAGAAAAACGCTGATGTACAAGCGCAAGTCTGGTTACTAAATCTGGCTGTTGTAAATCGGTAAAATAAGGACCAATATCTTCTGGCATAATTATACCTTTATATATTAAGGTAGTATTAGACAAACTAGAAACATAAAAATATGGAGCCTCAGACATTTTAGAAGCCGCAATTGTATGTTCAGTAATTTTACGAGCAGCATACAATTTAGCTTTAAAATTAAGTTCTTTTAAAGCAGTATCTTTACCTATAAAAACTTGTTCAATAGTTGGTTCAGAGCTTAAGGCTATTTCACCTAGTTGAGAAGAATCAACTGGAACAGCTCTCCATCCTAATATTTTTAACCCTTGGTTTTTGAGTTCTTGTTCAAATGTTTCTTTACAAAATCTATACTGATTCTTATTTTTAGGAAAAAACACCATTCCTACAGCATAATCCCTTTGCTTAGGCAACTCAAAATCACAAACTCTTTGAAAATACTTATGTGGAATATCAATTAATAAACCTGCACCATCTCCAGTTTTCCCATCTGAGCTAACTCCTCCACGATGTTCTAATTTTACCAATATCTCTAAAGCATCATGTATAATTTGATTAGTTTTTTGTCCTTTTAAGTTACAAATAAAACCAGCTCCACAGTTCTCATGTTCAAATTCTGGCAAGTATAATCCTTGTTTTGTCATATATAAAAATATTATTATCGAATAGTTACAAAAATAGACAAAAAAGCCTTTTGAATATTTTAAAAGTACGAAAACGTTATAATTATCATAATAAAATAAATAAAACATTGAAAATAATTAAAAACACTTTTTAAGCTCTAATTTTTAAGGAATTGTTAAGTTGAACTTACTCTAAATTGAAGCGAACTTTTGAAAAACATCAGATTTAAGTTTTCACAAACTTTAAAATTCATAAAAAATATAATTATTAAAATTTGAAATATTATGCTAAAAAGGTATATTTATGCAAAATTAATATATATGAATATTGAATTCTGCCCAAATTGTGGATCTAACAGCTATGTTAAGAGCGGTATAGTAAAAGAAAGACAACGTTATAAGTGTAAAAAATGTAGTTATTATTTTACTGTTAATAAAATTGGTAAACAAATAGACTCCTACTATGTTAATAAAGCTTTACAATTATATTTGGAAGGATTGAGCTATAGAGAAATTGAGAGAATTTTAGGAATTTCGCATGTTAGTATTATTAATTGGGTGAAAAAATATAATATTAAGCGACCTTATAGCTTTGAATATCATTCTACTTATAAAATTTTAAATGCCCAAGAATTGGCAAAATACTTTTCAGAAAATAAAAACTTAATTGGCGCTGGGGTTATAGTTACTGAGTTAGGCGATAAATTTATGCTAATTAGATGGGAGCGTTTTAAAAATTAACTATACTACTTAACATAAATATATATCTAATTTTATTTAAAATCGATTTCTTTTCATATTGTAAGGGTTAAAATTATTTTTTAATACTCATAATAAATTAACCAAACTTATATTTATGAAAAAACAACTACTGGTCATGTTAATAGCATCAATTGCATTAACAAACCTAGGTTACAGTCAGTCCGATGTGACAGAAAAAAAATTTGGTATTAAATGGAGTGGCTTTGTAAAGGCAGATTTTATGTTTGACACGCGTCAAACCGTAAACGCCAGAGAAGGTCACTTTAATATTTTACCAGCAGCTGAAAACCTTGTTGGAGGCGAAGATTTAAACGATCAATCCAATTTCAATATTCTTGCAATTCAATCTAGATTAAAAGGAGCTATATCTGGACCAGACTTTTTTGGAATGAAAACTTCCGGGGTTATTGAAGCCGCATTTTTTGGAAACTCTGATGGAACAACTGGAGAATTAAGATTGAGACATGCCTTTATTCAACTATCAAACGATAAGGTTGACATTATAATGGGACAATATTGGCATCCAATGTTTGTTACTGCTGTTTTTCCTGGTGTTTATTCTTTTAACACAGGCGTACCTTTTCAACCGTTTTCCAGAAATCCACAACTTCGTATTACTACAAAAGGGAGTGTTAAATTTATTGGAGTACTTTTTACTGAAAGAGATTTTAAAACAAGAGGCGCAAGTGTCAGTCAGTCTGGAATACCACAATTACACGCACAATTACAATTTGGAAAAGCAAGTACAACTTTGGGCGGTTTAGGTTTTAATTTAAAATCTAGCAGACCCGCTTTAGGTGAAGATAATTTAACAAGTACTGCTTTTATTGGATACTTTAGAACAAAATTAGGTGAAGCAACTTGGAAAGCCGAAGCAACTTATGGTCAAAACATGACAGATGTACTTCAAATAGGAGGCTTTGCAACCAACGAAAATGGTGATTATGTAAATAATGAAACCTTATCTATGTGGACAGAATTAAGTGGAGATTTTTCTGAAACTATGGAGTGGGGTTTATTTGGTGGTTATGCTGCAAATGGAGGATTTGGAGAATCAGTAACTTATGTTAATGGATTCTTAGGAACTATAGAAAACGCCTTTAGAGTTTCACCTAGAATTGGTTGGAAATCTGGAAATTTAAAAATAGGTATTGAAGGTGAATTTACAAACGCACAATACGGATCCATTGCCACAAATGGAGCCATTACTTCTACAGCAGATTCTGTAAATAACTTTAGATTACTAACAACAGCAATTTATAAATTTTAATACTAACTATTATGTCAAAAAAAGATATGAAAGCATATTGGAAAGAAAACCTTGGATACTTAGCGATTTTGTTGAGCATATGGTTTTTAGTTTCTTACGTGTTCGGAATTTTATTAGTAGATCAGTTAAACTCCATAAAAATGGGTGGTTTTAAACTTGGTTTCTGGTTTGCACAACAAGGTTCAATGTACGTGTTTGTTATCTTAATATTCGTCTATGTAAAATTGATGAATAAACTAGATAAAAAATATGGAGTTGATGAATAATTAATCTTTAAATAAAAAATTAAATCATGGGAATATTAACTTGGACTTGGATACTTGTTGGAATCACTTTTGCAATTTATATTGGAATTGCAATTTGGGCCAGAGCAGGATCTTCTAAAGAATTTTATGTAGCCGGAGGAGGAGTTCCTCCAATTATGAATGGGATGGCAACAGCAGCAGATTGGATGTCTGCGGCATCATTTATATCATTAGCCGGTATTGTATCTTTTACAGGATATGATGGCTCAGTATACCTGATGGGTTGGACTGGTGGCTATGTACTTTTAGCTCTTTTATTAGCTCCTTATTTACGAAAATTTGGAAAATTTACAGTACCAGATTTTATTGGCGACAGATATTACTCAAACACTGCACGTATTGTTGCCGTAATTGCAGCCTTAATTGTTTCGTTTACATATGTTGCGGGCCAAATGAGAGGTGTTGGAATTGTGTTTTCACGTTACCTTGAAGTAGATATTAATACGGGTGTCTATATAGGTATGGCAATTGTTTTATTTTATGCCGTTTTAGGTGGAATGAAAGGTATTACTTACACTCAAGTAGCACAATACTGTGTATTGATTTTTGCATTTATGGTACCAGCAATATTTATTTCATTTCAAATGACAGGAAACCCAATTCCTCAATTAGGTTTTGGAGGTGCAGGTGAAGATGGAATTTATTTATTGGATAAATTAGATGGTTTATCTACACAACTTGGTTTTAACGAATATACTTCTGGAAGCAAAAGTATGATAGATGTTTTTGCAATAACAGTTGCATTAATGGTTGGTACAGCTGGTTTACCGCATGTAATTGTACGTTTCTTTACAGTACCAAAAGTAAAAGATGCACGTGTTTCAGCAGGTTGGGCATTGTTATTTATTGCAATTCTATACACAACTGTGCCTGCTGTAGCCGTTTTTGCTAGAACAAAACTAATTGAAACGGTAAGTAATGCTGAATATGCCGAGTTGCCTGAATGGTTTGGTAATTGGGAAAAAACAGGCTTAATAAAGTTTGAAGACAAAAATGCAGATGGTATTGTACAGTATGTTGCTGATAAATCTGTAAATGAATTAACTATTGACCGAGATATTATGGTATTGGCAAATCCTGAAATTGCACAGTTACCAAACTGGGTAATTGCATTGGTTGGTGCTGGTGGTTTAGCCGCTGCATTATCAACAGCTGCAGGGCTCTTGTTGGTAATTGCCTCCTCTATATCACACGATTTATTTAAGAAAATTATAAAACCTGATATTTCTGAAAAAGGTGAATTAATTGCTGCGCGTTTAAGTGCTTTTGTGGCTGTTTTAATTGCAGGATACTTTGGAATTAATCCGCCAGGATTTGTCGCCGCCGTGGTTGCTTTAGCTTTCGGTTTGGCAGCAGCATCTTTCTTTCCAGCAATTCTATTAGGTATTTTTGACAAGCGTATGAACAAAGAAGGTGCAATATCTGGTATGATAGTCGGTTTATCTTTAATGTTCTTTTATATGGCAAAATATAAACTAGGTTGGTTAGGTGAAATGCCACCAGCGAGTGAGTGGTGGTTTGGAATTTCTCCTGAAGGGTTTGGAACAGTTGCAATGATAGTAAACTTTGTAATATCAATTGTTGTTTCAAGATTTACTCCTGCTCCACCTCAAAATGTACAAGATATTGTAGAAGATATTAGAATCCCATCGGGAGCTGGTGAAGCTAGTGGCCATTAGTTAGTAGTTCATAAAAAAGCAGTATTATAAAAATAATGCTGCTTTTTATTATATTTAGCTAATTAAATTCTTTTAATGAAAAAAAGACATCAACAAAAACTCATAGTTTTAACTATTTTATTACTTAGCTTATTCAACATTCCAATAATTTTGTTGTTTGATGCTGAGATTTCTGTTTTTGGGTTTCCTTTAATTTACTTTTACATTTTTATTGTTTGGATTTTGGCAATTATAATCTCTCATATTATTTTAAAACGTTTTTATGAGTAGTTTTTTAGTCATATCTATTATCATAATTTATTTAGCCGTAATTTTTTACGTGGCTTACTGGGCTGAAAAAAACTCAAAAAGCGGCTGGGTAAACAATCCTTACGTTTATACTTTATCTTTAGCAGTATATTGTACTGCTTGGACATATTATGGCAATGTTGGTTTGGCTGCAACTTCTGGAATCAAATTTTTAACAATTTATTTAGGTCCAGTCATAATTATTCCAACTTGGATGTTATTAATGAAAAAAATTATCCGTATTTCAAAAGGTTATAAAATTTCATCTTTAGCAGACTTTATTTCATTACGTTACGGAAACGATCGTTTTTTAGGTGCTCTTGTAACACTTGTTTGTGTGTTAGCAATTGTTCCGTACATATCTCTTCAATTAAAAGCAATTTCCGAGACATTTAATGTTATTACAAATCATAATATTTTAGTTAATTCAATAATAGACGACACTACATTTTACATTGCAATTTTATTGGCTGTTTTTGCCGCATTTTTTGGAACACAACACACCGATGCTTCTGAAAGACATAAAGGAATTATTACTGCAATTGCATTAGAGTCTATTATTAAACTCGTATTTTTTCTTATTATAGGTATTTATGTCACTTTTTATTTATTTAATGGCCCAAGTGATATTTATCAACAAGCTTCAACTTTGCCAAATTTTAAAACACAACAAAGCTTAAATGGTTTAGAAGGTGGATTTAATTGGTTTATGTTAAGTATAGTATCAATGATTGCTATTATGTTGTTACCAAGACAATTTCAAGTAATGGTAGTTGAAAATGAACGGGAAAAATATCTAAAAAAAGCAACTTGGTTATTCCCATTATATTTATTGTTATTTAATGTATTTGTAATTTTTATTGCTTGGGGAGGAAATATTATTTTCCAAAATCAACAAGTTGAAGCAGACTTATTTACCCTAATGTTACCGTTGCAGCAAGGCAACGACTTTTTAGCTATTTTAGTATTTCTAGGAGGTTTTTCAGCAGCAATTTCTATGGTAGTAATTTCTACATTAGCACTTTCTACAATGTTGAGTAACAATTTAATTATTCCTTATGGATTTTTAAGAAAATTTAGTAAGGGTGAATCCGAAAAAAATACAGAATCTATTAAAAATATTAGAAGAATTTCTATTTTCTCATTAATAATTGTTGCCTATTTTTTCTATAAATCTTTTACCTTAGATCGCTCTTTGGTTTCAATAGGATTAATTTCATTTGTGTTAATTGCACAATTAGCTCCTTCATTTTTTGGAGGACTTTTTTGGAGAAGAGGATCTGCTATTGGCGCAAAATTTGGAATTATAATTGGGTTTTTAGTTACAATTTATACCTTGGTAATTCCATTTACCATTGATTCTCAGGCAATATCATCATCTTTTGTTTCTGAAGGACTTTTGGGGTTCAGTTTTTTAAAACCCTATCACTTATTTGGAATGCAAATTTTTGAACCTGTTCCTCACGCATTTTTCTGGAGTCTTTTTTTTAATATAAGTACCTATGCTATTTTATCAGTAAATATTATTGGGAGTTCTAGAGAACGAAATTTTGCAGAAATGTTTGTTGACAATAGTAAATATGCTTCTTTACACGAAAATGCTTTTGTTTGGAAAGGTGAAGCTTATGTAAAAGATATAAGAAAGGTTTTAACTAGATTTTTAGGCGATGCGCGAACTGAACGCGCTTTAAATCTGTTCTACATTAAGTATAACATCAATAAAAAAGATCAATTTGCAGATGCCCGTTTGGTTAATTTTTCAGAAAAATTATTGACAGGAAGTATCGGAAGCGCATCAGCAAGAATTTTAATTTCTTCTGTTGTTAAAGAAGAAGAAATTAGTCTTCCAGAGGTATTAAATATTTTAGATGAAACTCAAAAAGCAAAAGAATCTAACAAAGCATTAAAAGAAAGAGATAAACAAAAAGATGAGTTTCTAGATACTGTTGCACATGAACTTAAAACTCCCATAACCTCTATTAGAGCATTGTCTGAAATATTATTAGATGATACTGAAATTGATACTGAAGTTAAAAATAAGTTTTTAACAAGTATCTTAAGTGAAAGTGAACGTGTTAGTAGATTAATAAATAATATCTTAGATTTAGAAAAACTAGCTACTGGCAAAGAAAAATTAGAATTAGAAAAAAATTCAATACAAGAAACTATTTCAAAATCAATAAATTCTGTACAACAATTAGCTATAAAAAAGAAAATTAAAATTAATACTGAAGGTATAAACAACGCTATATTATTTTACGATGAAGATAGGATACAGCAAGTAATTATAAACTTATTATCTAATGCCATAAAATTTTCTGATGAAGAAATTGGAAAAATTTCAGTTTCTACCTTTCAGAATAAAAACAACATTGAGATTTCAGTAGAAGATAATGGAAAAGGAATTTCAAAAGATGAATTAGGCTCCATTTTTAATAAGTTTTACCAATCAAAAAATCAAACTATTTTAAAACCAGTTGGAAGCGGCTTAGGTTTGGCAATTAGTAAACAAATAATTGAGAGTCATAATGGTAAAATTTGGGCAGAGAATATTAATCCAATTGGAGCAAGATTAACATTTATTTTACCACTAATAAACAATAAGTAATATGAAAAAAGTACTAATTGTAGATGATGAACCTAACATAGTAATGTCTTTAGAATATATTTTCAAAAAAGAAAATTTTGAAGTATTTATTGCTAGAGATGGTTCGGAAGCTATTGAAATTGCTGAAGAAAATTTCCCAAACATTGTTTTATTAGATATTATGATGCCAAATGTTGATGGCTATCAAGTGTTAAAACATCTAAAAAACAGTTTAAAACTAAAGGATGTAAAAGTAATATTTTTATCTGCCAAAAATAAAGTTTCAGATATAGAATTGGGCTTACAATTAGGAGCAGACAAATATATATCCAAGCCTTTTTCAACTAAAAAATTAATGCAGGAAGTAAAAGATTTATTAAAATAAAAAAGATATTCAACTAAAAAAATAAGTATATGAGTTATCAAAAACACTACAAAAGCAGTATCGAAAGCCCAGAAAATTTCTGGAAAGAACAAGCTAAAAATCTAAAATGGTATAAAAAACCATCTTCCATTTTGTCTAAAGATGAGAATGGTTTTGACCGATGGTTTGCAGATGGAGAATTAAATATGTGTTATTTAGCAGTTGATAAACATGTAGAAGACGGTTTTGGAGAACAAACTGCCATTATTTATGAATCACCTGTAACTCAACAAAAAGTTACATATACTTATAACGAAGTAAAAAGTAAAGTAGAGCGTTTGGCTGGTGGATTACGCGATTTGGGTGTTAAAAAAGGAGACACCGTAATTATCTATATGCCAATGATTCCTCACGCAGCCTTTAGTATGTTGGCCTGTGCCCGTATTGGAGCTATTCATTCTGTTGTTTTTGGAGGTTTTGCACCACACGAATTGGCTATTAGAATTGATGATTGTAAACCAAAAGCAATAATTACCGCTACATCTGGTATGGAAGTTGATCGTTTAATTGCCTACAAACCAATGGTTGATGAAGCTATTAAACTAGCGGAACATAAACCAGAAAAAGTAATTGTGTATCAACGTAATTTGGGTGCAGTTAATCCAAAAACTGAACGTTATATCAGTTATAAAAAATTGGAGAAAAATTCAGAACCTGCAGCTTGTGTTGCTATGAGAGCAACAGATCCTCTTTATATTTTGTACACATCTGGTACAACAGGAAAACCAAAAGGTATTTTACGTGATACAGGAGGTTATGCAACAGCTTTAAAATATTCAATGAAAAATATTTATGGTGTTGAAGAAGGAGATACTTTTTGGGCAGCATCAGATGTTGGTTGGGTAGTTGGGCATAGTTATATTGTTTATGGACCATTATTAAATAGAAACACAACCATTATTTTTGAAGGAAAACCAATTAAAACTCCAGATGCTAGTACTTTTTGGAGAGTAATTAGCGAAAATAATGTAAAAGTAATGTTTACTGCGCCAACTGCAATTAGAGCTATAAAGAAAGAAGATCCAGATGGTGAATTTATGCAACAATACGATTTAAGCTGCTTAAAATATCAATTTTTAGCAGGTGAACGTTGCGATGTTGCAACCTTAAAATGGTTGGAAGAAAAATTACAAATTCCAGTAATCGATCATTGGTGGCAAACAGAATCTGGTTGGCCAATGTTAGCAAATTCAATGGGAGTAGAAGCGCTACCAATTAAACCAGGATCTGCAACAAAACCTGTTGCGGGATATGACATTCAAATTTTAAACGCAGAAGGTGAGCAAGTTGGTGCAAATTCTGAAGGTTTTGTAGCTGTAAAACTACCATTACCTCCAGGAAATTTATTAAATATTTGGGGCAATACAGATCGTTTTATTGATGGTTATTTAAAGAAATTTCCAGGCTATTATTTTTCTGGAGATGGAGGTTATACAGATGATGAAGGCTATGTTTTTATTACAGGACGTGTAGATGATGTTATTAATGTTGCTGGACATAGATTGTCAACTGCTGAAATGGAAGAAATAGTTGCGTCTAACCCTTCAGTTGCTGAATGTGCTGTTTTTGGTATAGAAAACGAGCTAAAAGGACAAGTTCCATTGGCACTGGTTGTTTTAAAATCGGGAGATTACGTTTCTAATTTTGAATTAGAATATAAAATTGTTCAAGAGGTTAGAAAGCAAATTGGCCCTGTTGCTTCATTAAAAAAAGTGTTAATTGTTAAGCGTTTACCAAAAACAAGATCTGGAAAAATTCTTCGAAAATTATTGAGAAATATTGCAGATGGGGCTGAATTTAATATTCCTTCCACAATTGATGATCCAGAAATAGTTTCTGAAATTACGCATGATTTCAAACTTCATAAAATTGGAATTTACGAACATGCTACTGAAGAAGAAAAAGAAACTCTAGACGATTTACAAGTTGATTCTTTTATTAAGTATTATAAATCTTACCAGCATAGTGTTAATGATCCAGAAGGATTCTGGGCAGAAATTGCAGAAACTTTTACCTGGCGTAAAAAATGGGATAAAGTTGTAGAGTACGATTGGGACAAACCAAAATTTGAATGGTTTAAAGGAGCTAAATTAAATATTACTGAAAACTGTTTAGATCGACATTTAGAAAAAAGAGGAAATGACCCAGCAATTATTTGGGAGCCAAATGATCCAACAGAAGCAAATAGAATTTTAACTTATACAGAATTACATTCAGAGGTAAGCCGATTTGCTAATGTACTTAAAAATAACAATGTTGTAAAAGGCGACAGGGTTTGTATTTATATGCCAATGGTTCCTGAACTAGCAATTGCAGTATTGGCTTGTGCTAGAATTGGCGCTGTGCATTCAGTTGTTTTTGCAGGTTTTTCTGCAGTAGCACTTTCAACAAGAATTAATGATGCCGAATGTAAAGTCTTATTAACTACAGATGGTGTAAATAGAGGAGCGAAGGCAGTTGATTTAAAAATTATTGCAGACGAGGCTTTAGAAACTTGTCCAACTATTGAAACTTCAATTGTTCTAAATAGAATTAACTCTGATGTTACAATGAAAGCTGGACGTGATGTTTGGTGGCACGATGAAATAGCAAAAGTAGATGATATTTGTCCTGCTGAAGAAATGGATGCTGAAGATATGTTGTTTATCTTATACACTTCAGGATCCACAGGCAAACCAAAAGGAATGGTGCATTCATGTGCTGGATATATGGTACATACTGCTTATAGTTTTAAAAACGTTTTCCAATACCAACACGGCGATGTATATTTCTGTACGGCAGATATTGGTTGGATTACAGGACATTCATACATAGTGTATGGTCCTTTAGCTGCTGGGGCAACTACATTAATGTTTGAAGGAATCCCATCATACCCAGATTATAGTCGTTTTTGGCAAATTGTTGAAAAGTATAAAGTAAATCAATTCTATACAGCACCAACAGCAATTAGAGCGTTGGCAGCACAAGGAAATGAATTAATTGAGCAAAATGATATTAGCTCAATAAAAGTATTAGGTACCGTTGGAGAGCCAATTAATGAAGAAGCTTGGCACTGGTACGATGAAAAAATTGGAAAACAAAAATCTCCAATTGTTGATACGTGGTGGCAAACTGAAACAGGTGGAATTATGATTTCTCCAATGGCTGGAGTTACTCCTACCAAACCAACATTTGCAACAAGACCGTTACCTGGTATTCAGCCTTGTATTTTAGACGATAATGGAAATGAAGTTAATTCAAATCCTGCAGAAGGAAAGTTATGTATAAAATATCCTTGGCCTTCTATTGCTCGTACCATTTACGGAGATCATAAGCGTTATAAAGAAACTTATTTTACGGCATTTAAAGACAAGTATTTTACCGGAGATGGTTCATTTAGAGATTTGGAAGGAAATTATAGAATAACTGGTAGAGTTGATGATGTTGTAATAGTTTCTGGACATAATTTGGGAACTGCTCCAATTGAAAATGTAATTAATGAGCATTCAAATGTTGTAGAGTCAGCAATTGTTGGATATCCGCATGATATTAAAGGAAATGCGTTGTATGCCTATGTAATTGTATATGAAACTCCAGAAAACGATGATTTCTTGCGCCATGAAATTAACGATTTAATAAGAAGAACTATTGGACCAATTGCAAAATTAGATAAAATTCAATTTGTTCCTGGCTTACCAAAAACACGTTCGGGAAAAATTATGCGTAGAATTTTAAGGAAAATTGCAGAAAACGAAACATCCAGTTTAGGTGATATATCAACATTATTAAATCCAGATGTTGTTGCTGCAATTATGGAAGGATCTTTGGTAAAATAGACTAATACTATAGTTTAATAAGAATAAATCCTTGCTGGTTAATTCCAACAAGGATTTAAAATACTTTTTCAAAGAAATTCTAAAACTTACCAAAAACCTAAAAAAGTTAGAGGCAAGAGACCAAAACATAAATATATAATAAATTAAAAACCACTTTTTATATCGCATCATTAAATCAACCTTCCTTGGCATTTTGAGCAAGATATTCTAATATTAACTCTCTCTCTTCTCCTTTAATTCCAGCTCTCCCACTCATGCTGTCCATAATACCATTCCATTGAGTTAGGGTGTAACTTTTTGGATTTTGTGGCGCATGACAAACAGAACAAGCATTATAAAATAGAAGTTCTCCAGGACTCATATCTAATTGAGCAAATTTACTTTGTAACTGCTCAACTTGCAAGTCTACTCCTAATGCTTCTGGACTAAAGAAGTATTTATCTTCAATTATTTCAGGTGGATTAAATGCCGTGTTTTCTTCTGCATCATTACATTTTTTAAGAAAAGCCACACAAGTATTTGCTGCTGTTGCTTGACTTAATTCACTAGAAGCTTCACTAGAAGTTAAGATATTAATACTTCCGTTATTACAACGTCCCTTAGAGTCGATTTGCAACCAACTTCCTTCTTCTAAAAGAAGAACACCCTTCATTACATCATTAGATAATTTAGCTCCGGCGATACAAGCACCACGTTCATTATATATTTCTACTAAATCACCCTCCTCAATTCCTCTTGACTTGGCATCTTCAAAATTGATAACAACGTGTTGGCGTCCCTTAATATTTTCAATATCTCTTATAGATGCGTTTGCCATTTGAGAATGCAAGCGCATATTTGGATGTGGTCCCAGTACATGTAATTGATTTTCTTTTGCATTTCCAAGAAATTCAAATGGTTCTAAATATTTTGGTATTGGTGGACATTTTTTACTTTTAGTATTGGCTATTATTTCAGAGTACAATTCAATTTTACCAGATTTAGTATGTAGTTTATTATTTTCAGGATCTGAATAGAAGGCGCCGTGTCTTACCCAATTTTCTGCTTCTGGTGGAGGTGTAAATGTTGTAATTCCTTTTTCCCAGAATTCATTAAAAGGCATCGTTGCATCAGAGTTTTCATAAGAATTTTGAATAATTTCCATTATTGTTTTACCTTCTGTAAATTTTTCTTCAACGCCAAAAATCTTAGACAATTTTCTAAAAATCTCAAAATCATCTAAACTTTCTCCTACAGGATTAATAACCTTGTGCATTGCGTAAATTTTATCGTTACTATAGGTTCCTCCAGATGTTAAGCCATTACGTTCTAAGGTAGATGTTGCTGGTAAAACAATATCTGCTATTTTTGCCGAAGCGCACCACCAAGGGTCTTGGCAAATAATAGTTTCTACTTTTTTATTTAATGCTTTTATTAGTCTATTTGTATCTTGTTGATGCGACATAAAGTTATTTCCTGAATTGTAAATTAATCGAACATTAGGATATTCGTATATGCCACCATCTTTTTTAAACGTTTTACCTGGATTTTCTAGCATTTCAATAATTCTAGAAGCAGGGCAAAACTTATTCACCATATTTCTTCCTTGTGCAAGTCCTAAAGGCATTGATTTTCCAGTTTGTATAGTTCCCCCATTTCCATAGTGAAAACTAAATCCAACACCTTCACCTTTTTTGCCTATTTTACCTAACATTGCTGCTAAATTAATAATGGCCCAATGTGTCATTTCTCCGTGATCAGCTCTTTGAAGTGCCCAACTTGGTGCAAATTGTGTTTTTTTACTAGCAAATAATTCTGCCATCTCAACAATTTTACCAGCACTAATTCCAGTAATTTTCTCAGCCCATTCAGGTGTCTTTGGAGGAGTTCCGTCGGCATCTTTACCAAGTAAATAAGGTAAAAATTTATTAAAACCAACAGTATATTTTTCTAAATAAGCTATATCATGTAAATTGTTTAAATAAACGTGATAACTCATTGCTAAAAACAATGCTGTATCTGTATTTGGAATAATTTTAACCCATTCTGCATCAACTTTTTTATCAGTATCTGTTCTATGTGGATTTATTGAAATAAATTTGATTCCTTTCTCTTTAAATTTCAACCATTTTGGATACATTTGATGGTCAGCAACTCTAAATTCAACCTTGCTATTTTTCCAAGGATCACAACCAATTAAAACCATTACTTCGGTATTATCGTAAATAGTTTTCCAAGAGCTTTGTGTGGAATAAACTTCCATATCTCCAATAATATGAGGCAAACTAACTTGCGATGCTCCAGCAGAATAATCACCTTTTGTTATAGAATGCCCGCCAATTAATCCAAAAAATCTTCCTTGTAATACGTGAGGTCTAAGAAATCCTGCATGAGACCAACCACCGTAAGAGCTACTAAAAACACGATCGTTCCCATCATTTTTAATTACCTGAATAATAGCATCAGCAACTAACGCTAAAGCCTCATTCCAAGTAACTCTCACAAAAGGTTCTTTACCTCTTAAATGTGGTTTTGTATCTCTTCCTCTTCCTTCTAAATAAGATTTCCTAACCATTGGATATTTTACCCGTGTTTTATCGTACACTCTGCTAATAAGCCCATCAATAAGCATTTCACTAGGCATGGCATCGTAATCGTTTAGCGGTTGAATCCCTATTAATATTCCGTTTTCCACAACAGCTTTAAAAGGACCATAATGGCTAGCGTGTGGAATAAGAACTGTTTCTGAGTTGAACTTATGGTCACAACTAAATATGGTTAAACTAGCTGCTGCTGTTATACCAACTGCAGCGAGTGAGGATAATTTTAAGAAATTTCTTCTGTTAACACTCATAACTAATTTTGTTTTTAAAAATAATATCCAATATTTATATTAAAAAGTTGTTCTTTTTTAATTGATGTATCGAGGTTACCAGAAGAAAATGCTTTTGTCCATTCTGAACCAAACCAAGGCTGATTTTCAGCAATAATATATTCTATATAACTATAAATATTTCCTGCATGAAAAAGAATACCAATGGTATTAGATGTTGAATCTTCAAATTCTTTTTTTGATTTATCAAAATAAGCGTAGTTATTATATAGTTGTATATTGTCTATAACTCTATTATTAATTGGGAAGTTATAGGAGGCTCCTATTGTATACAATTCACCTTTTGAGGCTAATTCGTAATCTAAATTATAAGCTCCTAGCGAAACAATGGAATTTTCGGTTGCATTTACATTTTTTGGATTTTTTTTAAAAGTAGTAACCTGTGTTTTTAAATTAAAGGCATTAGCTGTTAATTCATAATGAAAAGCTAACGCACTGTGATTACCCATTTTATCACTATCTGAATTATACAAACCTCCATACATTGCAGAGCCACCAATTCTATGTTTAAATTGTTTTCTATTTATTTTATAAACTAATTTACCATTAATTTGATTGGTTTCTCTATTAACACCAATTACGTCATATGAATATCTTTTATTTGATTGTTGAGATTTATCTCCAAACAACATTTCTTCAGAATTTTTAAAAAAAGCAATTTGATATTCAAAAGTTTCATCTTGATGTGAAAACCGAACGCCCATATCATAATCATCTTCTAATCCCATATAATAACCCATTCCTAAATAATAACTATGCGAATTGTACGGTTCAATTCCAAAAGGAACTTTAGTTAAACCAACTTTTATATAATTATTATCATTAAAACTATAAGTAATATCACCTCTTCTTAACAAGCCACTACCAAACTCAACAGCATACAATCTATACTCTACATCTAGTGTTAAACCTTTAAAATAAGCTTTTGGGCTAATTGCAAACATGTCATACCCAAAGTCTCCCCCTCTTTCTTTACTACTATCTTTCCAAGAAGCCAATTTGTAGTTATATCTTAGAGCGCCATGAAGCTCAACTTTTGGGGTTTCTTTTACAGTATTTTCTTCGTTTTGAGCTTTTATCGGATTACTAAAAAACACCACAATTATTAAAGAAATAAATAACCGCATGACAAATATTTTAGTATTTACATCTATAAAGATAAAAAAAAATATTAAATTTATAATATTATTATGTACTTATTAATAGCGTATTAAGTTAGTTTCTCTTCTTTTAAACGTTAAATTTTAGTTCTAGCTACTGTAATTCACTATTAATCGTAAAACTAAAACTATCTAAATTTTTATCTAATGAAGAAGTTTTTAATACCAGTATCGTTAACTATATTAATATTTTTAATTAATGCTTGTGGTTTTTCTGAAAAGCATACATCCGTTTATAATATTATTCAAGAAAAAACTGTAGATTCTACATTGCATTCTTCTTGGAATTTACTCCAACACGATAGGCTAATAAAAGTTACTGAAGACAATTACCCCGAATTTTATATTTATGAAAGAAAAGAAATCATAAAAAATTATAAATGTTCTAGTTGCCATAAAGAAGATTTGGACGTAATGAAAGCAGCTACAAGTACTTTTGCGCATTCAGATATTAAATTTTTTCATACTTCTTTAGAAGTTATGACTTGCGTTACTTGCCATACACCAGATAATATGGATGTATTACATTCAACAGCTAATAAAAGTATAGATTTTAATAGAAGTTATAAGCTTTGTGGACAATGCCATCAAGTTCAGTTTAAAGATTGGAAAGGAGGAGCTCATGGAAAAAGACTTGGAGGCTGGGTAGCTCCAAGAGTTTCAAAAACCTGTGTAGAATGTCACAGTCCGCATGATCCTAGTTTTAAATCAAAAATCCCAGCATATCCAGCATATCTTCAACAGAAAAGAAACTAATATGGAACAAAAAAAATCAAATAAGAATAAATGGTTTCGTCTAAACTTAGGAAGCAATAGCAAGTCTAATAATTGTGAGTGCAAAAGTGGTTTAGAGAGTTGTTCAAACAAACAATTAAACGATGGATATAATCAAAAGCTGAACATATCTATGGACAGAAGGACTGCATTTAAAAAAATCACAGCCAGTTTATTATTAGGAGCAGGCGCTATTAGTACATCTTGTAGCGTAATTAGTGGAGACGTAAATAAAGAAAAATCGGAGATAGAATGGGAAGAGTATTTTAAAGGAAATTATAAGTTAATGACTAATGATGAGAAAAAGGAAACAGTTAACAGGCTCGTCCGGTCTTACGAACTAAAATTTGAAAAAAAAATTAGCATGTCTTCTAAAAACGCTAATGAAGATGTCCTTTTTGGTTACGCTTTTAACATTTCTAAATGCCAAGGATATATGGACTGTGTAAATGCGTGCGTTCAAGAAAACAATCAAGATAGAGATAGTAATATGCGCTACATTCGAATTCACGAAATGGAAGATGGTAGAGGATTAAATTTTGATAAAGCAGATGATAGCTTTGGGCATGAAGTACCTGCTAAGGGACATTTTTATATGGGAACACAGTGTTACCATTGTGAAAATCCACCTTGTATAGAGGTCTGTCCAGTACAAGCTACTTGGAAAGAAAAAGATGGCATTGTTGTAATAGATTACGATTGGTGTATTGGATGTAGGTACTGTATGGCGGCCTGCCCTTATGATGGACGACGATTTAACTGGTCCGAACCAAAAATACCTGAAGATGAATTAAATACAGAACAACATTACTTAGGCAATAGAATACGTAAAAAAGGAGTGATGGAAAAATGTACTTTCTGCATTCAACGCAGTAGAAAAGGGAAAAACCCTGCTTGCGTAGAAGCCTGTCCAACTGGAGCAAGAAAGTTTGGAAATTTATTAGATCCTGAAAGCGATATTAGATGGATTTTAGAGAATAAAAAGGTATTTAGGTTAAAAGAAGATTTAGGCACCGAACCTAAGTTTTGGTATTATATGGATTAGATTTTCATAAAAACAATTAAATGAAGACATTAAAAGTTTTTAGCAGTTTTGTAAAAGATGCTTTTTTAGAGGTAACTCGAGGAAGTAAAGCTTATCATGTTTGGATGGCAGTTTTAACTATTATTATATTATTTGGTTTGTATAATTATAGTATTCAGTTAGGCCAAGGTTTAAGTGCTACAGGAATGACAGATCGAGTTAGTTGGGGTTTGTATATTTCTAATTTTACATTTTTAGTTGGTGTCGCAGCTGCAGCAGTAATGTTGGTATTACCTGCATATGTACTTAAAAATATTGATTTTAAACAAGCTGTTTTAATTGGTGAAGGCTTAGCAGTTGCAGCGTTGTGTATGTGCTTGGCTTTTGTGATTGCAGATATGGGTGGTCCAGCTAGACTATGGCATATGATTCCTGGTATTGGTGTATTTAATTTTCCAAATTCAATGCTTACTTGGGATGTGTTGGTGTTAAATGGTTATTTATTTATCAATATTACCATTCCAATGTATATCTTAATTATGCGTTATCAAGGAAAAACTCCCAATCCAAAAATTTACATTCCTGGCGTATTTTTATCTGTTTTTTGGGCCGTAGGAATCCATATGATAACCGCTTTTTTATATCAAGGTCTACAAGCAAGACCATTTTGGAATAATGCCTTATTAGGCCCCCGTTTTTTAGCTTCTGCTTTTGCTGCTGGGCCAGCATTAATTATTATAGTATTAGCAATTATTAGAAAATTTTCAGCATTTAAAATTCCAGATAAAACAATTAAAAAAATAAGTATGATTGTTACTGTTGCTGCACAAATTAATCTAATAATGCTAATCTCAGAACTTTTTAAAGAGTTTTATTCACCAACTCATCATAGTATTAGTGCTGTATATTTATTTTTTGGAATTGGAGATAACACAGCCTTATTACCTTGGATTTGGACTTCTATCAGTTTAAATGTAATTGCCACTGCTGCCTTAACATTTCATAAATTACGAAATAATTTAAATATACTATATATTTTATGTGGAATGTTATTTATTGCTATTTGGATTGAAAAAGGATTTGGATTAATTGTTCCTGGATTTATTCCTGGACCTTGGGGAAAAATAATTGAATATAGCCCAACGTTTGTTGAAATTTCTGTAACATTAGGAATTTGGGCAATGGGTGCTTTTATATTTACAGCTCTTGCCAAAATAGGAATTGCAGTAGAATTAGGACAATTAGTTTATAAAAAGAAATAATTATATTATACATAACCAAACTGCCTTTAAAGTTTCATTAACAGTTATACCATTTTTTCTAAAAAGCAATTTTTACCTTAAAAGGTATTATAAATAATGATAATATAATTTTTAGTTGGTATAAAAGTTATAAGGTCAATTTTAAGATTCCATAATCTATAAAAACCTACAATTTTATTTACAACTTATTTATGCAGCAACATAAAATCGGTTAATACCATAGCTGCCAATGCTTCAACAATAGGTACGGCTCTTGGAACTACACAAGGATCGTGACGCCCTTTTCCCATCATTTCAACACTATTTCCATCTTTATCTATGGTTTGCTGCTTTTGCATAATAGTTGCAACAGGCTTAAAGGCTACTCTAAAATAAATATCCATACCATTACTAATTCCTCCTTGAATTCCACCAGAAAGATTTGTTTTAGTAGAACCGTCATCATTAAAAATATCGTTATGGTCAGAACCTTTCATTTTAGCACCACAAAAACCACTACCATATTCAAATCCTTTAACTGCATTTATAGAAAGCATAGCTTTTCCTAATTGTGCATGTAATTTATCAAAAATTGGTTCTCCCAAACCAACAGGCACATTTTGAATAACGCAAGTTACAGTACCGCCAATTGTATCTCCTTGCTTTCTGATTTCATCTATTTTAGAAATCATTTTTTCTGCAACTTCAGCATCAGGACAACGAACAATATTATCTTCCGTTTTATTAAAATCTAAATCTTGATAAGGCTTTTCTAAAAATAAATCACCTACAGATGATGTGTATGCATTAATTTTTATTGATGGTATTACTTGTTTTGCAACTGCTCCACCAACTACCCAATTGGCAGTTTCTCTGGCAGAAGTTCTACCGCCTCCTCTATAGTCTCTATGACCATATTTTTTATCATATGTATAATCTGCATGAGACGGTCTAAAAGAATCTTTTATATGCGAATAATCGTTTGAGCGTTGGTGTACGTTTTTAATAATAAACCCAATGGAAGCTCCTGTAGTTTTTCCTTCAAAAATTCCTGATAAAAACTGTACTTCATCTGGTTCTTTACGCTGTGTTACAATTTTAGACTGACCTGGTTTCCTTCTATCCATATCCTTCTGAATAGCATTAAAATCAATTTCGACACCAGCAGGACAACCGTCAATTACTCCACCAATAGCTTCACCATGTGATTCTCCAAAAGTTGTAATTGTAAATATTTTTCCGAATGAATTAGACATACAAATAATTTAAGCAACAAATGTAAAAAAAGAATTTTACAGAAGGCAGATTTAGCTGTTGAAATAAATTTAAAAAAACCAGAGTTTTATTGCCATAATAACAACCATAACAATTAAAAAGTTACGAATCATACCATCACCTTTTTTAACAGACCATCTACTTGCAAACCAACCTCCTACGGCATTTCCTATGGCTAATGTTAAACCCATTCGCCAATTTATAGCATCGTTATAAATAAAAACTGCAATTGCTGAAAATGTATAAATTAAAACAACCGTAACCTTAATAGCATTACTTTTAACTAAAGAAATATTATTTACCGAAGATAAAATAAATAGCATAATAAAACCAACTCCGGCTTGTATAAATCCGCCATAAATTCCAACAAAAAAGAAAAGTACAATACTTAACCACAAATGTTTACCTGTTGTTTTTTCTATATCGCTTATATGCTTAAATTTTGATTTAAACACCATATAAAAAACAACAATTACCATTATAATTGCCAAAATTTTATTAAAAGTTTCTCCCTTAATGTCTACAGCTATTTGAGCTCCAATAATAGCTCCAATTAGAGCAGAAATACCAACGTAAATACTAAAAGGAAACGTTTTTACTCCTTTACTTTTAAATCCAGCAGTAGTAAATACATTTTGAAAAATAATTGCAATACGATTTGTACCGTTTGCAATATTAGGTGGCAACCCTAAAAATATAAGAATTGGAAGCGACAATAAAGAACCTCCACCAGCAATGGTATTGATAGCCCCAGCAATAATACCTACTAAAATTAATACTAAAATTTCTTCTATTGAATTCATCAAAAAAATTGAAATACAAATGTATTTAAATTATATTAGAATTATTATCAAAAAAAGTTTGAAAAAAGTTTGAGCAAAACAAAAAAGCGTTTTATATTTGCAACCGCTAAGGGAGAAATGGCAGAGTGGTCGAATGCGGCAGTCTTGAAAACTGTTGAGGGTCACACCTCCGGGGGTTCGAATCCCTCTTTCTCCGCAAAACCCTGATAATCATTTGATTATCAGGGTTTCTTAATTTTAAAAATTAAATTAATTAGTTAACAGACAGTTGTTAACTTAACTAAAAGATTTATTTATATTCCAGTTTTATACCTTAGTTATCTATTAACAATATTGTTAAACTCATAGCACCTTGAGCACCAATAACCAAACACTGTTCTATATCCGCTGTTTTTGAAGGTCCTGAAATAAAAAGCCCAAAAGTTCGCTTTCTTTTACCAATCAACTTATAAGCTTCATGTAAATTTGAGCATATATTCTTTTTATTCAAAATAAGTGTCAAATCGTTTGTTATAAATGGTAAAACTCTAATAGGAAAATCATTTTCTGAAATCCAAACTGCTCCGTTTTCAGCAACGCCCAATTCACCTTTTACAATAGCTAACTCAATAGATTCTAATTTATGTGGATCTGTTTTTTCTGAAATCAAGATTGTTCCCAATTGAGATTCATCTACACAACTTATTATTTTTGAAATATTTGGATACAAACTTTTAATTTTAGTATCAATATTTTTTACAGAATCTAATTCAATAATAGTACCTCCAACTAATGCTACTTTTTCTTTAAAAGCTGTTAAAACATCAATCTCTTCTTCAAAAGATTCCAAATTTATTTCTGGCGAAGGAATTAATGTAGGCTTATTATTTTTTATAGATTTTAATATTGCATCTCTACCCATTATTTTTTCTATTTATTTTATACCAAGTATCAAAATTCTCATTCTTAATTTCAGGAAGTTCTCGTGCTTTTCCCCAGGCATTTAATTTTGAATACACCATAAATCTAGGTGCGTATTTTAACATAAATCTAGCTGATTTTCCTGCCAAATTGTACAGTGTTCGATTTCTCAATACTTTACCAACTATTTTTAAAACAGTCTTTTTTACAACTGGTTGTTTTACATCTTTCACTATTAATTGTCGCCATTTATACAATTGTTCGTGAATATTAATTTTAACTGGACACACATTAGAACACGAACCACATAAGGTTGATGCAAATGGCAATGAACTATGCTTTGTTAAATCTTTACCAGGTGATAAAATAGAACCAATTGGCCCTGGAATTGTTGCATCGTAACTATGCCCTCCACTACGTCTGTAAATTGGGCAAGTATTCATACAAGCACCGCATCTAATACAATGCAAAGAAGATCTAAAATCTTCTCGGCTTAATTGTTCTGTTCTCCCATTATCTACAATTATAATATGCAACTCTGAACCTTCTGAAGGTTTGTTAAAATGAGATGAATATGTGGTAATTGGCTGTCCTGTAGCACTTCTAGCTAATAATCTTAAAAAAACACCTAAATGTTCTTCCTTCGGAATAATTTTTTCAATTCCCATACAGGCAATGTGCACTGGTGCTAAATGAGCTCCCATATCCGCATTACCTTCATTAGTGCAAACAACTATCCCTCCTGTTTCTGCAACTGCAAAATTCACCCCAGTTATAGCAACATCAGCTTCTAAAAACTTATTTCTTAAATGTTTTCTTGCTTCATTTGTTAAATATTCGGGATTTCCGTTACTGGGTGTAGTGCCTAAATGTTCTTGAAACAACGCATCAACCTCTTCTTTTGTTTTATGAATAGCAGGCAATACAATATGGCTTGGTGTTTCTTTAGCAATTTGAACTATATATTCTCCTAAATCGGTATCAACAACTTCTATACCTTTACTTTCTAAATATGGGTTTAAATGACATTCTTCAGTAAGCATTGACTTACTTTTTACCACTTTTTTGGCGTTGTGTGTTTCTAATACCTTATGAACAATTTTATTATGTTCTTCTGCATCGGATGCCCAATGGACTTTAATACCATTTTTTGTTGCATTCGATTCAAACTCGATTAAATAAGTATCTAAATCTGAAAGTACATTTGCTTTAATTCCTGAAGCTACTTCTCTTAAATATTCCCAACCTTTTACATCGTGTGCTGCGTTATCTCTTTTTTCACGAACATACCATAAAGCTTTGTCGTGCCAATTTACTTTGGCTTCATTTTTATTGAATATTGCGGCTTTTTTTGCGTGGTTCATAATTAAATACTGCTATTTAAAATTTCTGCAATATGCATCACTTTTATCGGTTGATTATTTCTATTTATCATTCCTTCTAAATGCATTAAACACGAATGATCTGCTCCTGTAATTACTTCTACTCCATTATCTAAATGATCTTGAATTCGATCTTTACCCATTTTTACTGAAATAGCTTCTTCAAAAACAGAAAACGTTCCTCCAAATCCACAACATTCATCTTTTCTGTTTAAAGACATTAATTCTAATCCATTTACATTATTCAATAAATCTTCTTCTGTTGAAAAATGTGAATCCATTCTTTCTGAACAAGATCCTAAATGCAACCCTCTTAAACCATGACAACTTTTATGCAAACCAACTTTATGAGGAAATTTTGCCCCTAAATCTGTTTTCCCTAATACTTTTACTATAAATTCACACAATTCATAAGCATTATTTCTAACTTTAATTACTTCCGAAGTTTGCTCTAGAATATCGAAATGCTTTTTTACGTGGTAAATACAACTTCCTGAAGGACCAACAATATAATCATATTCTTTAAAATTTTCTACAAAAACCTCACAAGCGCCTTTGGAATCATCTTCATACCCAGAATTTCCTAAAGGTTGTCCACAACAAGTTTGCTCGTTTGGATAATAAACATCAACATTTAATTTTTCCAATAATTCTAACGTTGCAATAGCAACTTGTGGGTATAACTGATTAATATAACAAGGTATAAATAGACCAACTCTCATATAATTTATTTTATTTTTCTATTGTATTTATTCCGTTTTATTTCTGAAAATTAGTCCGTTTTCATTACATATATAACCTAATATAATTCAGATATAGATAACGTATCCTTTAATTTAATTAGGTATCAAATTTTAACTTCTTTTACTTTATCAATTTCAAATTTAGCTAAACTCTTGGGTTTACCGATTGAAAATGAAATTTTCCATCAGCATCATCTAAATTAAATATTTACCCTTATTTTTTAGATAACCTAAATTAAAAAAAGAGCTAATCAATTGTAAACATTTTAAAACTTATAATCAAATCTGAAAGAACTTCAGGTCGTAAAGAAAGAACTTAAATCTTGCCTTACTTCTAACACAAAAATAGTCATTTTTTTACCCATAATTAAAGAGGTAACTTTATTTTAATTTAAAATTTCTGTAATACAATACTACCAACTAGACTCTAACCAACAACCTTTAGTTTCTAAACTAAAGGTTTACCATACTATTTTAGTTATTTTAACAACATATCTAGTTTTAGCTATTAATGGCTAATTTATATAGTGCTATACTCTAACTATTTTTAAGCAAAATTCTATCATCTTTTTAATTTTTCATATCCAACATTTACAACTCACCTAACAGAAAGGGTTACCTTTTTTAAAAAAGTATTAGAAACAAAAGGAGCCGAGTTTATAACAAAAGATGAAGCTATACATCAATATATACCAACAAAATTAATAGTTAGAGATTCATTATAAAATTATGTATTACATAGGGTTTGATTTCGGAAGTTCATCAGTCAAAGCAACTTTGATTGAAGCAAGTACAGGAAAATCTATAAGGGTTACACAATATCCAGAAACAGAAATGGCAATAGTTTCCGAACAAACTGGTTGGGCAGAACAAGATCCCAAATTTATGGTGGAAAAATATTTGTAAAATAACACAAAAATTATTGACACAAACAGGAGTTTCTTCAAAAAAATAAAAGGAATTGGTATTACTTATCAAATGCACGGAACGGTAGTAGTTGATAAAATAGAACGGTTTTAAAACCATCAATTATTTGGTGAGATAAAGTTGAGAACCTATTTATTGGGTATTGATTTATAATCTGAATTATTAATAATTTTTACTACAATTATTTAATATATTTATTTAACCTCAACCAGTTTTCTCAATATGTGGCAAATATTGGCTTTTGCTTTACACTCCAAAACCATAACCACCATTTTTAAAAATATGTATCTATGAAGAAACTTTATGTTCTTTTAAAACTAAATATTAATTGATACTATTTTCTACAAGAACTGTAGGTTCAGCCCAGTTAATCCATTTTTCCAATATTTTAACATCTACTCCATCTTTTATTTTAACTAAATTAACATCGTGTCAAAAAATTCTCATATGCCTTTTGGTCTTTAAAATAAACAGAAAACACTTGTTAAACGTTTTTTTTGATTGGTTTCTCTCATAATTACATGTTCATCAGTTACTTTCACCCTGTAATTTACAGAAAAATTTAGGCATAAAAAAAGCTTCTAAGAAAAGAAGCTTTTAAATCTTTGTGGTCAATGAGGATTCGAATTAATGGTTATTCATTTTTATTCCACTATTACAAGTTCAATAGTTCCAGCATCTTGTATTTCGCCAACAATTACTGTTATATCTTCTGATTCATAATTAACATAGCCCTCATGTTCAATTACGATTTCATAATTAGTTGACGGTAATCCTTCAAATTTAAAATATCCGTTATCGTCTGTAGTTGTTGTTGCAACAGATTCTTCTCCTTCAACTGCATCAGATTTATAAAGCTCCACTAAAACATTACTTAATTGAACTGATTCTTCGACTTCATCATCTGATTTATCTCCCGTCACAACCCCTTCAATACTCCCTGAGTTTCCTTCTGCTTCAATTCTAATTACAGGCTTTAAAATATACTTATCTGAACCTGTTTTAATAATTGATTTTTGAACATCCCAATCCATTACAAATGTGTATGAAAACCCACCCTTTAGCACAGTATTTAAGCTTAACTTTAATCCTGATTGTTGTGCACTTGGTGTTTCTAATGGAAATGTTTCTCCTTCTCCCTCAATTTCACCTTCTATTTTAACAGTATTTCCATCTCCTAAAACCAACCTAATTTGCTTTAATGTTCCTGCTTGAATAATCTCATTTGACAATACCAAATTAACTCCCCCTACAAGTTCTGTTAAATCAACTAACTGTTCTCCTTCAAAACTTTTGAAACTTCTCCATCCATCTTCTTCTGAATTATTATATTGAACATCAACTATATTAACATTTACCTCCATATAATCTCCTGGTAAATCAATTAATTTCAATTGAACTCTAGCTGTATTGCTTACATCATCATTATTGTTGCACCCTTGAGTAAATATAACTGAAAGTACTATTATTACAATTGTAAAAATTCTTTTTAACATCATTTTCTATTTTTAATTATACACCAAACTTAGTCTCGTATTTATTAGACCTTAGTTTTTTAAAAAAGTTTTAATTTAATTTTTTTCTAAACTGAGTTTCTAGAAAAAATACCACTAAAGCTAATAAACTAATAATTATAACAATAAATTCTTAATAATATTATGTTCAAATTGATTTAGATACTCCTTTTCAGTAATCAATATACACTTTTTGTATTTAAGTAGAATTTTGCATAAAAAAAGCCTCCTAAAAAGGAGGCTTTAACTTTGGTGGGCAATGAGGGATTCGAACCCCCGACCCCCTCGGTGTAAACGAGGTGCTCTGAACCAACTGAGCTAATTGCCCTAAGCGGTTGCAAATATATAACACATTTCTTATTACACAAAGCTTTTTATTAAAAATTTTTAATTATTTTTTTATCTATTTAAAAATTCAAAAAAAGACAAAAAAAAAACGCCAAACCAACTAGTTCAGCGTCAATAATATAATTTACATTTTTATTATTTTACTAATTCTGGAACATTCGTATAAATATAGTCTCCATGACCCGAAAATATTTTGTTGTATCCTTTAAAGAACTCTTTTCGCTTATCTTCATCAGACCAATGTTCATTAACAAGTCTACTTTCTTCTTTAAAAGATTCTTCTATGTCTCCTAAACTTTCAAAGGCAAATGCTTCAATCATATCATCACTATTTGCTCCCCATCTATGAACATGAGTATAATATCCTTTTATATAGTCATTTTTCATAGTCACATTTTCGAAATACTCTCTAAAACCTGAACCTCCTCCAGAACCTCTTTTGTTTACTTTAACATAAAAAATTAATGGTTTATCACCATCTAATTTTGTAGGTTTAGAATAACGTGTAGTCATGTATATTTCATCACTATGATGACTAGAATAATAACTGGATTTCTTGTCAAAAAAAGCATTTCTTTCTTCTTCATTTGGCCAACCTTGATCTACTAATTTATTTGTTACTTCGGTAGCATTATTTATATCTTCCCAGTTTTTATAAATTGAAACTAGTTTTACTTCAGAATCATCTGGTGTGAAATAGTGAAAATAAACTCCATAGCCCAAGATTAAATCATTTTTCATAGTTACTTTATCAAAGTATTCCTTTTCAGTTTCCATCCAATCTGAAAAGTCTACATTGGGATCACTACTTCTGTGAACCGTTGTCACAACAATAAATACAGGTTTAAACTCCTCTACTTTAGCTTCTTGTGAATAAATTTTTGAAGTAAACATAATTGATAATACAAAAATTCCAAGCAATAAATTTTTAATTGTTTTCATGATATATTTATTTTAGTTAGTATTCAAAAACAAATTATTATTCATACAAATAATAAATAATTGAGGTTTAATAAAATGAATAAACAATGGAAAAGGAGTAAGTCTATAAATATAGATCCATTGAATGAGGGGAATATTAGTAGTTATAAAATAAAACTACTATAAATGTCATTTTGATAATACTTGAGGTCTTATATTGTAAATATATTATTATTTTTTGAATAAAAAAAAATATCGTTAATATTACATCTGTTTTGTTAACAAAATCGCAACAAGCTAAACAACTTCAGCAACTACAAAAGTACTACCTCCAACAAAAATTAAATCCTCTTTTTTGGCAGTTTTTAAGGCTTTATTATAAGCATGTTGAACAGAATCATACGTTTTTCCTTTTAAACCAAATGGAATACATTTTTGCTGCAATTCTAGAGCATCTAACCCTCTTGGAATCTCTGGTTTACAAAAATAATAGGTTGCGCTTTTAGGAAACATAGGTAAAATTTCTTTTAAATCCTTATCATTTACAACTCCAAAAACAACATGTAATTTTTCA
>Ga0193954_1000002_pt1 | contig 140320 bp, 117 predicted proteins | sample BB_5_MG_FD_140340 | JGI IMG/M metagenome (GOLD analysis project Ga0193954, IMG submission 140340) | Microbial mat bacterial communities from the Broadkill River, Lewes, Delaware, United States - BB_5_MG | ecosystem: Environmental > Aquatic > Freshwater > River > Microbial mats | place: USA...
AAAATTGCATATCCAGATAAATGGAAAGACTATTCGGAATTAGACGTGAAATCTATTGAAGACGGAGGATCTTATTTTCAAAATACAATAAATATTGCAAAATGGAACTTTAAAGAAAATATGGATAAACTTGGAAAAGAAGTTGATAGGACAGAATGGGGAATGGCTCCTCAAGTTGTAAATGCATATTTTAATCCAGTTAATAATGAGATCGTTTTTCCTGCAGCAATTCTACAACCACCTTTCTATAATTATCAAGCTGATGAAGCGGTTAATTACGGAGGGATAGGCGCTGTTATTGGACACGAAATATCACATTGTTTTGATGATTCTGGAGCAAGATTCGATGCTGATGGAAATTTAAATAACTGGTGGACTGATCAAGATTTAGAACAATTTACAGCCTTAGGCAAACGATTAATTGATCAGTATAGTGCTGTTGTTGCTATTGATGACGTAAATTTAAATGGAGAATTTACTTTGGGTGAAAATATTGGAGATTTGGGAGGAATAAATGCTGCTTACGACGGATTACAAATATTTTATGAGAAAAATGGAAGACCTGAAGCTATTGATGGGTTTACAGCAGAACAACGTTTCTATATGTCTTGGGGAACTATTTGGAGAACTAAAACAAGAGATGAAGCCTTAAAGAATCAAATTAAAACAGATCCGCATGCACCAGGAATGTACAGGGCTTTTATGCCACTTCAAAATGTTGATGCTTTTTATACTGCTTTTAATATTGTTGAAGGAGATAAAATGTATATAAATCCTGAAGATAGAGTAAAAATATGGTAGGAATTTAATTAAGAAACCACTAAAACTGATGTTTTAGTGGTTGTTTTGCAATTTCCTCGAGTATTCAATTAAGTGCATCTTTTTCGTACTGTAAAAGTATAATGCTTTTTGTATTTAATTGAGGGGATATTTCTCCTTTTAATTGGGGAAATATCCCCTTTTTTAGTATTTTAAATATATATACAGGTACTTTAATAAAGTCAATTGCTATTACGCTAAGTCAGCACTGTAAAAGCCACCTCGGTTTTCTTTTCTGTTCTTAGAAAATTGTGTAATTAAATAAGCGGTTGTAATTAAGTTTCTTAATTCACATAAATCTGTTGAAAGTTCTGAATGATCATATAGGCGTTTATTATCTTCATACAATACTTTTAATCTTTTTTCTGCACGTAACAAACGTTCATTTGAACGTACAATTCCAACATAATTACTCATAATAGTTTTTACTTCGTTTCTATCATGTGTAATTAAAATTTTCTCCATATTTTTTACGACACCACTATCATTCCAAACTGGGAGGTTTATAGGTGCTTCAATTTTATGAAATCTTTTTTTAAGATTTTCAACGGCATTATGAGAAAACACAAGACCTTCTAACAAAGAGTTTGAAGCCAATCTGTTTGCGCCATGTAAACCAGTTCTTGTAACTTCTCCAGAAGCATATAAGTTTTTAAGTGAAGTTTTTGCTTTTTTGTTTACGTTTACACCACCACAAATATAATGTTGGGCAGGTGAAACAGGGATAAAATCTTTTCTAACATCAATACCTAAGCTCAAACATTTTTCTGTGATATTAGGAAAATGTTTTTTAAATGCTTTATAATCTATATGTGTACAATCTAAATAAACATTAGGTTTACCACTTTTTTTAAGTTCATTATCAATAGCTCTAGCAACAATATCACGTGAAGCTAACTCTTCACGCTCATCATATTTTTTCATGAAGCGTTCACCGTAATAATCTCTTAAAATAGCACCTTCACCGCGTACTGCTTCAGAAATTAAAAAGGCAGGATATTCTCCAGGGTTGTATAGTGCTGTTGGGTGAAATTGAATAAATTCTACATCAGAAATTTCTGCTTTTGCTCTATACGCCATTGCTATTCCGTCTCCAGTTGCCACAACCGGATTGGTAGTGGTACTATAAACCTGACCATTTCCGCCAGTAGCCAACATAGTTATTTTTGCTGAAAAAGTTTTAACTATATTCTTTTTTTCATCTAAAACATATGCGCCAAAACAGGTTACTTTTTCCTTTCTTTTAATATGTTTTTTCTTAACCTGGTGTTCTGTAATTAAATCAATAGCATAATGGTATGTTAAAAAAGTAATATTTTCAGCTTTCTCTACTTGCGCAATAATTGCACGTTCAATTTCGGCGCCAGTAATATCTTTATGATGTAAAATTCTATCTTGAGAATGGCCGCCTTCTCTTCCTAACGAATATTTTCCGTTTGAGTTTTTGTCAAACTGTGTTCCCCAGTTAATTAATTCTTGCAATCGTTCTGGAGCGCTTTTTACAACCATTTTTACGACTTTCTCGTCGCAAATTCCATCTCCTGCAATTAAAGTGTCTTGTGTATGTTGTTTAAATGAATCTACCGTTTTATCCCAAACTGTTGAAATACCACCCTGAGCATATTTTGTATTAGACTCGTTTTTTTTATTTTTTGTAATTATTGTGACTGTGGCGTCTTTAAATTCTGTAGCCGTTTTAAGGGCAAAAGATAAGCCCGCAATACCCGAACCAATTACTAAAAAATCGGTTTTATGTATTTTTTTTTCGGCGTTCATTAAATAAATTATTTAGAAAGTTCTAACATACGCTCAATAGAGATCAATGCTTTTTTACTTAATTCTGGATCAACTTCAACATGTGGTAATTCGTGTTTTAAACATAAATACAATTTTTTCATGGTATTCATTTTCATATAAAAACACTCACTGCAATTACAGCTCTCATCTTCAACGGGTGCAGGAATTAATATTTTATTTGGCGATTCTTGTCGCATTTTATGTAAAATACCAACTTCAGTTGCTACAATAAATGTTTTAGCTTTGCTGTTTTTTACATAATTTAATAATCCCGAAGTTGAGCCAACATATTTAGCAACTTTTAGTAAGTGCGCTTCAGATTCTGGATGCGCAATAATTTCAGCGCCCGGATTTTCGGCGTATAATTTTAAAATTTTATCAATTGAAAAAGCTTCGTGTACCATACAAGCACCATCCCAAAGTAGCATATCTCTACCCGTTTTTTTAATTAACCATGCACCAAGATTTCTATCTGGAGCAAAAATTATTGGTTGGTCTTTTGGAATAGAATTTATAATTTTTTCTGCATTTGAAGAGGTGCAAACAATATCTGTTAATGCTTTTATTTCTGCGGAAGTATTAACATAAGAAACAACAATATGTTTAGGATGTTTCTTTTTAAATGCTTTAAAATCAGCTGGAGGGCAAGAGTCTGCTAGTGAGCAACCTGCTTTTAAATCGGGTAATAAAACCTTTTTTGTAGGATTTAAAATTTTTGCGGTTTCTGCCATAAAATGAACTCCGGCAAAAACAATAATATCGGCCTTCGTTTTTGCTGCTTCTTGTGCTAACGCCAAACTATCACCAACAAAGTCTGCAATATCTTGTATGGCATCTTCTTGATAATAATGTGCTAAAATTATGGCATTCTTTTTTTTTCGAAGTTTTTTTATTTCCTTAACAAAGTCTATACTTTTTGGAATATCAACATCTAAAAATCCTTTTTCTTGTATATTTTGTTTTGCTTTTTCTAATGTAGTCATAAGTTTTTTTTACTTGGTTAAGACCAATAAATATGCCAAACAATCGGATTTTTTATCCGATTGTTTTAGCATTGCAATTTATAAAAAGTTATGATTTTAGACAAGTTCAAAAAAAATGATTATTGAATCTTAAATCTCCAACCAAATTTATCTTCTGCTAAGTTTCTTTGAATGTCTGTTAAACTCTTTTTTATAAAAGAAGCATAGCTATCTTCGACCTTTGGTAATTCAAATTTTTCATCTTTATGTGCAAATCCTAAAATAGGACTAATTACAGCTGCAGTTCCAGCTCCAAACATTTCTAAAAGTTCACCTTTTTTTGCAGCTTCAACTATCTCTGTTACTCTAATCGGTCTTACTTCAACTTTTATTCCTTTGTCTTCTGCAAATTGAATAATACTTTTACGAGTTACACCATCTAGAATTCTTTCGCTTGTAGGTGCGGTTAATAAAGTGTCATTTACTCTAAAAAACACATTCATTGTTCCTGCTTCTTCTAAAAATTCGTGATTAGAAGCATCGGTCCATAAAACTTGTTGATACCCTTGTTCTGCAGCTAATTTTGCAGGATAAAAAGACGCTGCATAATTTCCGGCAGCTTTTGCATAACCAACACCTCCGTTGGCAGATCTACTGTATTTATCAGCAATTTGCACTCTAACTTCACCAGCATAATAGGCTTGTACTGGAGAGCAAATAATCATAAATTTATAGTTGGTTGAAGCTGATGCTGATACACAATTTTCTGTAGCAATTACAAATGGTCTAATGTATAAAGAGTTGTCTGCGCCTTTTTGAACCCACTCACTATCTAATTTTAATAATTCTGTTAAGCCTTCAAAAAAATATTCCTTTGGAAAAGCAGGCATATCTAAACGTTCAGCAGATTTATTAATACGTTCTTGATTTTGATCTGGTCTAAACAACCAAACATCATTGTTGTCATCTTTATACGCTTTCATTCCTTCAAAAACAGCTTGCCCATAATGAAAAACTTTTGCAGAAGGATCGAAAGACAATGCTTGATAAGGTCTAATTTTTGGAGTTTGCCATGCGCCATTTTCAAAATCACATTCAAACATATGGTCAGTAAAAACTTGACCAAATTTTAAATTACTAAAATCAACATCAGAGATTTTAGATTTTTTTATTTTTTCTATATGTAAAGACATAGTTTGTTTAAATTTAGTTTGAACAAAATTACTTATTTTTTTTCATTAAAAAGTTTTAAACCCTTTTTAGGTTAGTTTTTTATTTTTAATATATTTGTTTAAAATGTTGAATTTAAATAATTTGAAATGGTAAAAAATGTAATATTGGTAGTTATGAGCTTGTTTTTTTTAGCTTCATGTAAAAATGATAAGGCAAAAAATATAGAGAAAGTTGCTGAAAAAGAAGAAATTGCATACCATTCTTTTGGAAATGAAATAACAGATGATAATGTGTTGACTAAAGAGCAAATGGCAGAAGAGTATAAAAATTTAAAAGAAGGAGATACAATTAACGTGAAATTTGCTTCAAAAATAAATGAAGTTTGTAAAAGTAAAGGTTGTTGGATGAATTTAGATTTAGGTAACAAAGAAGAGTCTTTTGTAAAGTTTAAAGACTACGGTTTTTTTATGCCATTAAATGCTGATGGAAGAGAAGTAATTGTAAATGGAAAGGCTTTTGTTAAAACTACTTCTGTTGAAGACTTGCGTCATTTTGCTGAAGATGCTGGAAAATCTGAAGAAGAAATAGCTAAAATAACAGATCCTAAATATACACTGTCTTTTGAAGCAGACGGTGTTTTAATGATAAAATAATGAAAAGAATAATACTACTAATTTTAGTGAGTTTTTTCTTTTTATCGTGTGATGCTACCAAAAAAGAAGCGTCTAAAAATAACGATGAAGAATTGGTAATGTACGAGTTTTCTGAGATGGCATTACTTATGGAAGAAATGTACAAAACCAACGAAGATTTGAAAAGAAAGATTGTAAATAAAGAAGCAATTGGTGATTTTTCAGATAAATTTTTAAACATTCATTCCGCAGTTTTAACCAATCCAAAGGATAGAGATGTTAGTTTTGAAATATTTTCAAAAGCTTTTATAGAAAATCAACAAGCGGTTTTTTCAGCATCACCAGATAAAGTTAAAGATCAGTTTAATCTTATGGTAAACTCTTGTATAGCTTGTCATAAAACTACCTGTTCAGGGCCAATTCCAAGAATTAAAAAATTACTTATTAAATAGACTTTGAAACGAGAAATAATTATAACTTCCGATGGTTCTTCAACCATTCATTTACCTGAATGGAATGAGCAATACCATTCTAAACACGGGGCAATTCAAGAAGCAAAACACGTTTTTATTGAAAGTGGACTTTCGCTATTTTCAAACAAAAAAATATCTATTTTAGAAATTGGTTTTGGAACAGGGTTAAATAGTTTTATCACTTTCTTAGAAGCGCCAAAATTTAATTTAATTGTTGATTATGTTGGAGTGGAAGCGTACCCCGTAGCTCCTGAAGAAATTGCAAAATTAAATTATGTTTCAGAATTAAATGCTCATAATTTTCAAGATGTGTTTAAACAAATGCATCAGTTTAAATGGGAGCTTCAAAATAAAATAACTACCAAATTTGCGCTTACAAAAAGAAATCAATTTTTTAATGAAATAAATGATGAGAATACATTCAATTTAATTTATTTTGATGCTTTTGGAGCTAGAGTTCAACCAGAATTATGGACTGAATATATTTTTAAATTAATGTATAATGCTTTAAAAGAAGGCGGAATTTTAGTAACTTACAGCGCAAAAGGAAGTGTGAGAAGAGCCTTGCAATCTGTTGGATTTACTGTTGAAAGATTGCCTGGTCCTCCAGGGAAAAGAGAAATGTTACGCGCAACAAAATAATAGTTTATTTAATAAAAATATGGAAGGTCAACGATTTAAAAAACGAAAAAAACCAAATTATAAACGAGGTATAATTTTAGTATTATTATTACTGTTAATTATCTTTTTATGGTTTAATATAGAGGATATTATTACAGGTTTTTTAGGTTCGAAATAGCGTTATTTTTTAAAAGATCTATCTTTCCATTTATAGTTTTTAAATAATGTATTTATAGTTATAAAAACAATAAAAAAAGGATAAATTAGGCTTGTTAAGGCAAAATAATTTAAAGGTTTTTTATTTTTAAAAAACACACTAGTTTTAAATATCAATATAAAGTCAATTGTAATTTTTGTAATAAAAACTATAATAAAGTACTTCAAATAACCTGAAATAAATAGGGTAGAAACACCTAACACAAGTACTAATAAATTTTCAATAAACACTATTAAACCAACAAGTTTGGAAAACCAACTGTTATAAGCTGTAGTTTTTGAAGCCCAACGCAATTGTTGGTTGAAAAAAAGTTTCCAGTTTTTTTCTGAATAAGTTTCAACTATGGCTTCAGTAGCTTTTAAATAACATACTTTTTCAGGATATTTTTGTGTTATTTTTTCTAATAAAAATATATCATCGCCACTTGCAATAGCATTATTTCCTTTAAAACCATTTAATTCTATAAAGGTAGATTTATTATAACATAAATTTGCTCCGTTACACAAAATTGGTTTTTTAACACCAAAACTTCCAATGGTGCTTCCTAATAAACTAATAAAATTTAGGTTTTGAAAATGATGTAAAAAAGTAGTTTCGTTTTTAAATTTTACAGGAGCTGCTATAAATAATGCATTTTTATCTTCTATAGTTTGATTGAATAAATTTAACCAGTTTTTTTGAACCTTACAATCTGCATCGGTTGTAACAATCCAATTAAATTTTGCAATTTTTATTGCAGTTGTTAAAGCATCTTTTTTAGGTGAATTAGTTACACAATTAGAGTTAATGAGTGTGCAATTAATATTCGGGTTTTTATTTTTGAATGCTTCAATTATAGAATCATAAGCATCTGAAGAAGCATCATTCACTAAAATAATTTCAAATAAGGTTTTTGGATATGCTATTTTAGAAAGTGAATGCAGTAAAGTTGGTAAATTCTCAGCTTCATTTCTAAACGGAACAATTATTGAAAATGTGTTTTTTGGAGTGGAATTTTTATTTTCAATATTTTTTAAAGTTTCAAAACCTATAATCAACCCCCAAATAATTGAAAAATAACAAATTGATATGATAGTAGCTGCAAAAAACATTAATTATTTAAAGGTTTAAAGTTTAAAACAAAAATGCTTCCCAAAAGTGCTGGTATTGCAAAATTTAGCACATACATTAATGTGGTTATAGTAACTATTGTTAGCTCATTTATATTTACAAAACTGAACAAAAAAATTGCAATTGATCCTTTTATGGCCCAATCAAAAATTGTTAAACTAGGAAGTACAGACGCAATAAAATACATGCTAAATATTAAAGGAAGTGCGGTGAAATAGTTGATTTCTATATTTAACAGAATTAGAAAAAAATAAAATTGGTGTGAAAATACAAGATATCGAAGAACAGCCAAAATAAGTACAGTTATATATGTTTTTTTAGAGATTTTATTTAGAAATAGTCTAACTTTTATGAGCTTTATTTTTTTTCTAAAGTATATTAAAATCAATAAAAAAAGCACTAAAAACAAGCTGTTTAAGCCATTTATTTTAGGAATTTCAACACTATGATTTATTAAAAAATAGCTAATTCTAATACATCCAAAAAAAACAGTAACCGCTAATTGACTTAAATTCCCAATTAAGTTAAGACCCAAAATGTTTTTACGTTTTTGGCTTTCAAAAAATAATGCTTTTGCTCCATATTCTCCAATTCTATTTGGGGTAATTATAGAAGCTGTTAGTGATGCAAAACTCTGTTCAAATGCTTCAAAAAAGGTAATTTTTTTTTCAATACTTACCAACGTTTTCCATTTTACAATTTCTAATAACCAATTTACATCTGTAAAAAGAAGTAATAAAATAAGTAACCAGCCATTATTTAAAAATAAGGTAGAAAATTCATTTTTTAGTTGTTCAACCGTTAAAAGTTGATTTGTAACCAATTTTTGATATATAAAATAAAATGCCCCAAATACTAGTGTTAATTTTAATAGTAAAATTAAGAAGGCTTTATATTTGTGTAAGATTATGTACATTTGGTTTTACAAATAAACAACTAATTGAGCTCAGAAAAAATTATATTAGGAATTGATCCTGGAACAACAATTATGGGTTTCGGATTGATAAAAGTGGTTGATAAAAAAATGGAATTAATGCAGTTAGATGAACTGCTGTTAAAAAAATATGATGATCACTATGTAAAACTAAAATTAATTTTTGAACGCACTATCCATTTAATTGAAACATATCATCCAGATGAAATTGCTATTGAAGCGCCTTTTTTTGGTAAAAATGTGCAATCTATGTTAAAGTTAGGAAGAGCACAAGGAGTTGCAATGGCGGCAGGTTTATCTAGAGAAGTTCCAATCACAGAATATTCTCCAAAAAAAATAAAAATGGCAATTACTGGCAATGGAAATGCAAGTAAAGAACAGGTTGCTAAGATGTTGCAGAGTTTATTAAAGATAAAAAATTTACCAAAAAACTTAGATGCAACAGACGGTTTGGCTGCTGCAGTTTGTCATTTCTACAATAGTGGAAAAGTTACTTCAGGTAAAAATTATACTGGTTGGACTGCTTTTGTAAAGCAGAATGGTAAAAGAATAAAAGAATAATTACTTTTTATCCTAATATTCAATCTTATCAACTATATAATTACATCACATTCGTAGGTTTCATATTTTTTTTCGATTACAAGTTTTCTGTGTTCTCTAAAAAGTTGGTATTCTTTAGAGCTTTCCATTCGAACTCTATCTTCTTTAGAAGTCCAATATTCTACTAAAAAATAACGATTTTCTTCATTTCTATCTCTAAAAATATGAAAATGATCCAATCCAGCGGGTTTGGCTTCGGTTAATTCTTCAAATTTTTGTAATTCAACAAAAGTGATTCCTTCACCTTTTTTAACTTTAAATGAAACTATATAGGTGTACATAATTGACGGTTTTTTCAAATTTACGCAAGAGATTTCATAAAAAAGGTAACTTAAATCACCTTTTACAGTTTTTTATTAAGTTGTACTTTTGGAGCATCTAAAAATTAATTGAATTGGCAGGAATCTATATTCACATACCTTTTTGTAAACAAGCTTGTTTTTATTGCGATTTTCATTTTTCAACTTCAATAAAAAGAAAAGAGGAAATGTTACAAGCAATTTTAAGCGAATTGCAATTGCGCAAAAACGAATTAAAAAACGAATTAATTGAAACTATTTATTTTGGTGGAGGTACACCATCGCTTTTAACATTTAAAGAAATTGCTGCTATTTTTAAAGTTATTTATAGTAATTATAATATAATTTCAGATCCAGAAATAACGTTAGAAGCTAATCCAGATGATTTATCTGAAAGTAAAATTATAGAACTGTCAAATTCACCAATTAATAGGCTTAGTATTGGAATTCAATCTTTTTTTGAAGAAGATTTAAAGTTCATGAATCGAGCACATACAGCAGAAGAATCTAAAAAATGTATAGCCACTGCTCTCCGTTACTTTGATAATATTACCATAGATTTAATTTATGGGGTTCCAAATATGAGTACTGTAAAATGGATAGAAAATTTAAAAATGGCATTTAATTTTGGCGTATCACATATTTCCAGTTACGCATTAACGGTTGAGAAAAAGACGGCTTTGCATACTTTTATTAAAAGTGGAAAAGTTCCACCAATTAACGAACAGCTTGCGTTAGAGCATTTTAACATACTGGTTTCTGAAACCAAAAAACAAGGATTTGTACATTATGAAATTTCAAACTTTGGAAAGCCTAATTATTTTTCAAAACACAATACTTCATATTGGTTAGGGAAAAAATATTTAGGTATAGGTCCATCAGCACATTCGTTTAATGGGAAACAACGCTCTTGGAATATTGCAAATAATGCAAAATATATAAAATCAATAAACAATAACATGCTTCCTCTAGAGTTTGAAGAGCTTTCTGTTGCGAATAGATTTAACGAATATATTATGACAGGTTTACGAACTATATGGGGTGTAGATTTACTTAAAGTTAAAGCAGATTTTGGTGAGATTTACTTTAATGAACTTATTAAAAATTCTCAGCAATTTATAGAAAAAGAATTGTTAAAAATAACTGCAGAAAATAAATTGATAACTACGCATAAAGGGAAATTTTTAGCTGACGGAATTGCAAGTGATTTATTTCAAATTGATTAACATTACTTATATTTGACTAACTGCAAAAAAAAATATGGAACTATTAGCTGGAATTTTATTAGGTGCAATTGGAATGTATTGGGGATTCTCATTTTTCAATAGAAAAAAAGGAGTGCATCAGGTTGAGAAGCAATCTGTAGTTCTAATCGAAAAAATAAAAAGTGTATGTAAATTAATTTCAGTTGAAGGCGATTTTGCCGAAATTTACCATTTTGAAGATACCAAAAATCGTTTTTTAAATTTATTTACAAGTAGAAAAAAGGCTGTATTGTTAATAAATGCTAAAGCACATATTGGCTTCGATTTATCACAAATTAAATTAGATGCCAATAATGAAACTAAAGAAATAATATTAACTCATTTTCCTGAACCGAAAATTTTATCGGTTGAAACAGATGTAAAATATTACGATAAAAAAGATGGTATTTTTAATAAATTTGAAGCTGCTGATTTAACCGAACTACAAAAAGAAGCAAAATCTTTTATTGTAGCAAAAATACCTGAAACAGGTTTGTTAAGCTCTGCAAAAAAAGAAGCTTTAGATACTGTTTTAATGATTGAAAAAATGTTAGAAACTTCAGGGTGGAAATTAAACTATTCGCAGTTAGTTTTAAAAAATGGTGAGCTTAAAGAATTAACAAAATAGTATGAATATAGAACAATTTAGAAATTATTGTTTGTCTAAAAAACACGTTACCGAAAGTTTTCCTTTTGATGAAGTTACCTTGGTTTTTAAAGTAGCCAATAAAATGTTTGCCTTATCTGGATTGGAGAACCATCCTTCATCTGTAAATTTAAAATGTGATCCAGAAAAAGCTATTGAACTTCGTGCTCAATATTCTGATATAGTTGAGGGTTATCATATGAGTAAAAAACATTGGAACACAATAACTATTGAGGGAAATTTATCTAATAAACTGATAGAAGAACTAATAGACCATTCGTACAATTTAGTTGTAAGTGGACTTACTAAAAAGTTGCAAAAAGAATTGGGTTTTAGTTAATGATTATCGCTTTCTTCTATATTCTGATGGAGTTATACCTTTTATAGATTTAAATTTTCTATTAAAATTTGCTAAATTATTAAAGCCAGACTTGTAAGAGATTTCGGTAATACTTAAATCGTTGTTTTTTGCTAATAGTTTACATGCATTTCCAATACGTATATCAATTAAAAAGTTAACAAATGTTTTTGTGGTTCGTTGTTTAAAATACCTACAAAAAGCATTAGGCGTCATATTTGCTATATCTGCTACATCTTGTAAACTAACTTCTTTATGAAAATTATCCATGGTGTATTGAAAAATATCACTCATTCTTTTTCCTTCGTTACCAGCATATTTTTTTAAGTTAATTAAGGAAGATAGTTTGCGTTTTTCAGCTTCAGAAATTAGTCTTAAAATTTCTAAAAAATTAATAAATTTATTATATTTTGAAAGTGATTTCATTCGAGAAAGTAGAAGTGAAACTTCTTCTTTCTTAGATTGTACTTTATAACCTAAAACGGCATTGTCAAAAAACTTATTAAAATAGTTAAATTCTGGTAAGTCAAAAAATACTTCACCAAAAGAGTTTCTTGAAAAAAATAAAGAAATCATTTCTGTATCTTGTTTAAAAGTTTCATCGCGTTTAAAAACGTGCGGTAAATTTTCTCCTAAAACAAAAATGTCGTTTTGTTTAAAATCACCAACACAATCACCAATAACAAAGGTGCCTTCACCTGCAATAACCAAACTTATTTGTATCTCTTTATGCTGATGCAATTTTTCATAAAAATTCTCTCCTTTGTAATGTTCAACATACAATGTTACATTTTTAGGTTTCGGAATTGTAAAGGGTAAAACTTTCATAAAATAAAATATATGCCAATATTAATCTATTTTTTTAAATAAATAAAAATCTTAAGTTAAAATAATATTATTTCAAATCCAAAAAATTAACTTTTTGTGGCGGAACTTTAAAATTAGTCTTTAAAATGTCTCTAAATTAAGTATCTTTATCCAATCATTATTTTAGCTATTTTCATTTGGTAATAATGTATTAGAAAAGATAATAAACTACTTTTTATGATTACAGGTAAAAACTATATTGGGAACGTTTTAGCATCTACAGGAAAGGTAACTTTTAAAACTTTTAATCCGAAAACAAATAAAGAAAACAATCTGGTTTTTACAGAAGTTTCGGCAATAGAGATTGAACAAGCAACAGCTTTAGCAACTGAAGCATTTAAAGTTTATAAGAAGCTTTCTGGAACTAAAAAAAGTGAGTTTTTAAATGAAATTGCAAATCAGATAGAAGCGTTAGGAACTACTCTGTTAAACATGTATTGTTCCGAATCTGGTTTATCCAAGGAAAGAGCAATAAGTGAACGAGAACGAACTATTTTTCAATTGCGGTCTTTTGCAAACTTGGTAAAAGAAGGTTCTTGGGTAGAAGCAACTATTGATACTGCAAACCCTATAAGAATTCCAATTCCAAAACCAGATTTGCGTAAAATGTTAGTGCCTTTAGGTCCAATACTGGTTTTTGGAGCAAGTAATTTTCCGTTGGCATATTCAACAGCGGGAGGCGATACTGCAGCGGCTCTAGCAGCTGGTTGTCCTGTTATTGTTAAATCGCATCCAATGCACGCTGGAACAGGAGAATTAGTAGCTTATGCAGTTATTAAAGCTGCAGAAATAACAGGAATGCCAAATGGCGTGTTTTCAAATTTAAATAGTGGCGGAATTGAAGTAGGAACTGTATTAGTAAAACATCCTGCAATTAAAGCTGTTGGCTTTACTGGAAGTATTAACGGAGGTAGAAGTTTGTACAATTTAGCAGCTCAGCGTCCAGAACCAATTCCAGTTTTTGCAGAAATGGGAAGTGTAAACCCCGTAATTTTATTACCAAAAGCAGTTAAAAAGAAGGGTGTATATTGGGCAAAAACTTTTGCAAATTCAATAACACTAGGGGCAGGGCAATTTTGTACAAATCCGGGGTTGATTTTGGGAATTAAAGGAGAAGATTTAACAAAATTCATTAAAATTTTGTCTGATGAGATTCTAAAAATAGAACCTACTTGTATGTTACATCCGAGTATTCTAAATTCTTTTGAAGAAAAGACATCTAGAATAGCGCAACAAGTTGGTGTAGAGGAGACTGTGTTTTACAAAAAGAAAACTTCTAAAAATTATGGTCGCCAAGCAATAGCAACTGTAGATGGTACTACTTTTTTAGCCAATACAAATTTACATAAAGAAGTATTTGGGCCTTTTTCTATGGTTGTTCAGTGTAAAAGCGTGGAGCAATTAGAAATTATAATATCAAAATTAGAAGGACAATTAACAGGTACTGTTTTAGAGGAGAAAGAGCTGGAAAACTATACGGAAATTGTAAGTGCGCTTCAAAATAGGGTAGGACGCATTATTTTTAATGGAGTTCCTACTGGAGTAGAAGTTTGTAATGCAATGGTTCATGGTGGTCCATACCCTGCCTCTACAGATAGTAGATTTACTGCAGTTGGTGTAAATTCAATAAAACGCTGGGTACGTCCGTTTTGTTATCAAAACTGGCCAGATATATTTTTGCCAAACGAATTAAAAAATAAAAACCCATTAGGTATTTCTCGTTTAGTTGATGGGAAACAAACTTCAAAAAAAATTAATAAAATATGAGATATATTGTAGGTTTATTTTGTTTAATAATAGTTGCTATTTCTTGTGAAAGTGGAAATGAAACATGTAGTTCTTCTTCAACAGAATTAAAAATTATAATCAAATCTTATGAAGAACACCAAGGTTTCGATAAGTCAAAATTTCCATTAGGAGTATTTACAAAAGAGTATTATAAAAGTGAAGCCGATTTTGCCGAACAACAATTACAATATTTTGAATGTATAAAATTAGATAAACTTACTGAATCTGAACAAATTTCTGCAGCATTACTGAAATTTGTACTTCAAGAAAAAATTGATTTTTATAAATATGAAGCTTATTTAAACCCTTTACTATCCGATGCTGGTTTTCATACAAGTTTGCCTTATGAAGTTCGTAGTTTTGCAACACATCAGCAATTTGTAAGCTATTTAAATAAATTAAATGCAGTACCCGATTTTGTGTCGCAGCATATTGCATTAATGCGAGAAGGACTGGAAAAGGGAATTTCACAACCAAAAATAATTTTTAAGAACTTTGAAGAAACCTATAATAGTCAAATAGTTGAAAATTTTGAAGAAAGTTTTTATTATTCACCTTTTAAAAATTTGGCTACTAATAGTACTCAAAAGCAAAAAGACTCCTTGTTAGCTGCAGCTAAAGTTACTATTGAAACTAAAGTGATTCCTCAATTTAAAATTATAAAAGATTTTTTTGAAAACGAATACTTTGCTAAAACAAGAGAAAGAGGTGGTGTTTCTAATCAGCCAAATGGGGCAGCTTATTATCAAAATAGGGTTGAATACTATACAACCTTAAAAATTTCAGCAGAACAAGTTCATCAAAAAGGATTGGAGGAAGTTGCCAGAATTAAAAATGAAATGCAACAAATAATTAATGAAGTTGAATTTAAAGGTTCTTTTTCAGAATTTTTAACCTTTTTAAGAACAGATGAACAGTTTTATGCAAAAACTGGCAACGATTTATTAAAGGAAGCACGTAATATTTCAAAAAAAGTTGATGCGCAGTTACCTAAATTTTTTATAACATTACCAAGAAAGCCTTATGGTGTTGCACCTGTTCCAGCTGTAATTGCTCCAAAATACACAACAGGTAGGTACAGTCCGCCAAATAGTAGTACTCAACCTGGTTATTACTGGGTAAATACCTATAATTTGCCAAGCAGACCTTTGTATGTTTTGCCCGCTTTAACATTGCACGAAGCTGTTCCTGGGCATCACTTACAAATGAGTTTAAATAGTGAAATGGGTGATGAAATTCCACAATTTAGAAAGAATTTATACTTGTCTGCTTACGGAGAAGGTTGGGGGTTGTATTCAGAATTTTTAGGAGATGAAATGGGTATTTATACAACTCCATATGAAGAATTTGGAAAATACACTTATGAAATGTGGCGCGCCTGTAGGTTGGTAGTAGATACTGGAATTCATATAAAGAATTGGACAAGAGAAGAAGCTTTGGAATATTTAAAATCTAACACTGCACTTTCTGTTCATGAAGTAAATACAGAAATAGACCGTTATATTTCTTGGCCAGGACAAGCGCTATCTTATAAAATAGGTGAACTAAAAATTAGAGAACTAAGAGAATTAGCTAAAAAAGAATTAGGGACAAAATTCGATATTAGAGAATTTCATGAGATTGTTTTAGAAGAGGGTACAGTTACACTTAAAATTCTTGAGAAAAGGATACTTGATTATGTTGAAAAAATAAAAAACTCATAATCAGTAAGTTAAGGGGTGTTTTTAAAGATGTTACTCCCTAAAACCCAACTGATCAAAATTTTGTAATTTTGGCAAATGACTTTTATTGATATTCTTATTAGATTGCGAAAAATTGTGCGTTCGGTGAATCTAGAAAGCAAGCGCGTAGAAAAAGAACAGGGTGTAAGTATTCCGCAACTTTTATGTTTACAGTTTTTGGCTGAACAAGAAGATTATAGAACAAATGCGGCTAAACTTAAAGCGTTCTTAAATTTAAATGCAAGTACAATTTCTGGAATTTTAAGACGCTTAGAAAAAAAAGGATTTATAGCAAAGCTTCCAAAAGCATCTGATAAAAGGGTAACGCTTATTTCTTTAACAGCTAACGGAATGGACTTGCTCCAATCTGCTCCCATTACTTTTCAACAAAAATTAAGTGAAAAACTGCAAGCACTTCCAGCCGAAAAACTACAAACTATTATTGAGGGAATTGATTTGCTAACTCAAATTATGGAGGTTGAAGAGCTAGATGCTTCGCCAATAATTACTGCTGAAGAATTTTCAACTGAAAAATAATTTCATTTTTATCAATCTTTAAACTTTCTGTAGAAACTATTAATAAATAGTGACTTTAGTATGTGCTATTGTGATATTTACTAAATAATTGATGTTGAATTTTAGTGATTCTTAAAGTAAATATCATTGTTAAAAATAGTTTCTATAGAAACTATTTTGTATTTTAGCAGAAATCATAAAAAAACAATAAAAATATATGTTAATAATTCCTGTAAAAGAAGGTGAAAATATAGATAGGGCTTTAAAGCGTTATAAAAGAAAAACTAGAAATACTAAGATTTTAAATCAATTAAGAGAGAATAAACATTATACTAAAAAATCTGTAAAAAGAAGAAGAAAAATAGAGAAGGCTTCTTATAAACAATTTCTTAGAGATCAGGAAAATCAATAGTATTATAGTAATGGAAAAGTTTAAATTTTACAATAAAGATTCTAAGCCAACCGAGGAAGAAAAAGAAACAATTGTCCAATTCTTATTCGATAATTTAGAAGAATTTGGAGATGAAAAAGATGCTATTTTAAAGTGTCTGAATTTCGCTGTAAAAGATTCAGATAACGGCTTGGGTGGTTTTGTTTTGGTTTTTAATAATGAGACAGAAACATTAGGAATCACCATAGTTAATAAAACTGGGATGGAAGGTTATATTCCTGAAAATATCCTAGTTTATATAGCAGTGCATAATAAGGCTAGAGGTAAAGGAGTTGGGAAAAAAATAATGCAAAAAGCAATTGAAATTTCCGATGGAGATATTGCGCTACATGTTGAACCAAATAACCCAGCTAAATTTTTGTATGAAAAACTTGGTTTTGAAAACAAATATTTAGAAATGCGCTTAAAAAAATAGTTAAAATTAATTATGGAAGTTATAGACATTATTGTCTTTGTAATATACATGATTTTAGTTCTTGGAATAGGTTTTTACTATTTCAAAAAGAATAAAGATGTGAAAGATTATTATATTGGTGGTGGTAAAATGAGCAGCACACATATTGGTCTTTCAGTAGTTGCTACGGATGTTGGTGGTGGGTTTTCAATTGGTTTAGGTGGCTTAGGTTTTATGATGGGGATTTCAGGATCTTGGATGCTATTTACGGGTTTAATTGGTGCGTGGTTAAGCGCAGTTTTTTTAATTCCAAAAGTAGTAAGGCAAGGTAATTTATATGGTTTTTTAACCTTTCCCGAATTTTTAAAACATAACTACGGAACCACTGTTGCCATGGCTGCAGGTGTTATATCTTTTGTAGGTTATTTAGGCTTTACTTCATCTCAATTTTTAGCCGGTGCTAAATTAGCAATCGGAACATTTCCAAGCTTAGATTTACTAGATGCCTTATTAATTATGGGTGGAATTGCACTTGTATATACGGTTTTTGGAGGAATGAAAGCTGTTATTTACACGGATACTTTCCAGTGGATTATTTTAATGGCGGGATTAATTTTTATAGGAATTCCTATTGCTTATAATTATTTAGGTGGTTACAATGAAATTAAAAGTGTATTGCCCAATAAATTTTACTCTTTGCAAAATGTAAGCTGGGTTCAATTAGTTAATTGGTTTGTAATTATTGTCCCCATTTGGTTTGTGGGAATGACATTATACCAAAGAATATACGCTTGTAAAAATGAAAAAACAGCAAAAAAAGCTTGGTTTATTGCAGGTTTGTTTGAGTATCCAATTATGGCGTTTATGGGTGTGATCTTAGGTTTGTTTGCTCGAGTTGCAGCTGCAAAAGGTTTATTTGCTGCAGAAGGTTTTGATAATGCACTGCTTATGGATCCCGAAATAGGTATGCCTTTGTTATTAAAGAAAGTGCTTCCAGTAGGTTTTATGGGCTTAATGCTCTCTGCTTATTTTTCAGCAATTATGTCAACAGCAGATAGTTGCCTTTTGGCAGCCTCAGGAAATTTTGTAACCGATATTTTAGGCTTAAAAGATTTAAGTCCAAATACAATTAGAATTTCACAAATCACTACTTTTATAATAGGAGGATTGGCTATTTTAATTGCCAGCTCAATGCAAAGTGTACTAGATTTAATGTTACTTTCATATTCTTTTATGGTTTCTGGTTTGTTAATTCCTGTACTTGGTATTCTCATATCAAAAAGAGCTAAACCAAAAGCAGCACTAGTATCTATGTTGTTAGGCGGTTTTTCAACGTTAATTATAACATTTATTAAGGTTGAAATTCCTTATGGATTCGATCCAATTTTAGTAGGGATTTCATTGTCTTTATTAGCGTATTTAGTCGTTAAAGAATAGACAATAACAAAATATTATGAAAAATTTAGAAGCTCTTGAAAATTTAAATTATTTAGCAATTTATCAAAGAAAATTACAGCAATTCACTCAATTATCAATTGATGAGCGGCAAGCATCTCGAGCTGTAGTTGATGCTTTTAGAGCAGAATCAGATTCGTTATCAATTCTAGAAGAACACACTTTACCTCATAATTATAAATTTATAGAAACTTTTTATAAGTATATGCTTAATGAGTGTTCAACCATTTTAATAGATTTAATAAAGGCTTTAAAATTAAATTCTCTTTTAAAAGATCAAACTTTTCAAAAATTAGTAAACATATTCTATAAACAATATCAATATAAGTTTATAGCTTAAAAAATATAAAATGGAAAAAAAACAACTGCTTTTATTTAAATATGGAGGAAATGCCATGACCAATCAGGCTCTTAAAAAACAAGTGTTAAAAAGCATGTGCGATTTAAAAGAAAAAGGCTACCAAGTTGTAATTGTGCATGGAGGCGGTCCTTTTATAAAGCAAACCTTAGAAGAAGTAAAAATAGATTCTGAATTTATTGATGGACAGCGAAAAACAACACCCGAAGCTATGGAATATGTTGAAATGGCACTTAAAGGAAAAGTGAACGGTAGTCTAATTTCTATTATTAATGAAATGGGACATAAAGCTGTTGGATTGTCTGGTAAAGACGGACAAACAGTAACGGCAAAAAAGCGTTTACACGAACAAACGAAAAACGGAAAGATAGAACTAATTGATTTAGGGCAAGTTGGTGATGTAACAAGTGTAGACACTTCTTTAATTGAATTGTTATTGGAAAATAATTTTATTCCTGTAATCACTTGTGTAGCTTCAGATAAAGAAGGTAACGATTATAATATTAACGGTGATCTTTTTGCTGGTCACATTGCTGGAGCACTATCTGTAGAACAATATATTATTTTGACAGATGTTGATGGTTTAATGCTTGATAAAGACAATCCAGCCACAATTATACATGAACTTAAAGTTGCTGAAATAAATCATCTAAAAGAGATAAAATGCATCCAAGGCGGCATGATTCCTAAAATTGATGCTTGTGAAATAGCTTTAAAAAAAGGAGCTAAACAAGCAAGAATTATTAACGGTACAGTGCCAGAGCAGATTACAACCCTTTTTGAAAATAAAAAAAATGGGACGTGTATTACAGCGTAATTTTAAAATATTAAACAATGACACAAGAATTAAATAAAACATATAATAATCTAGATAAAAAGTATTATCTGCAAACTTTTAAACGGTACCCTATAACATTTGACCACGGGAAAGGCTCTCACATTTGGGATATAGAAGGTAATAAATATATAGATATGTTAAGTGGTATTGCAGTTAATAGCGTTGGACATTGCCATCCAAAAGTAGTTAAGGCAATTCAAGAGCAAGCAGCTAAATTAATTCATATTTCAAACTTTTATTTGAGTGAACCTCAGGTAAAGCTTTCTAAAAAACTAGTTGAATTATCAGGTTTAGATCGTGTGTTTTTTACCAATAGTGGTGCAGAATCTGTTGAAGGTGCTATTAAAATTGCACGTAAATATGCTCATAGTATTGGAAGAGGAGGAACAATCATTTCTTTTGAAAATTCTTTTCACGGACGAACATTGGCAACTATTGCAACAGGTAAAAAAGCTTACCAAAAAGGATTTGAACCAATTCCGAAGGGGTTTTCTCAAGTGCCTTTTAATAATATAGAAGCCATAAAAAAAGTAACGGACAATAATACAGCAGCCATTATTATAGAACCTATTCAGGGTGAAGGTGGTGTTAATATTGTGGATAAAACGTTCCTTAAAGCGTTGAGAGAATTTTGTGATGAACAGCGTATTGTGCTAATTTTTGATGAAATTCAGTGCGGTATTGGTAGAACTGGAAAAATGTTTGCTAAAGAACATTTTGGAGTTGAACCAGATATTATGACGCTAGCGAAAGCTTTAGGAAGTGGTGTTCCAATTGGAGCCATTCTATCAAATGAAAAAGTGAGTGCTGCAATTGAATTTGGAGACCACGGAACAACTTTTGGAGGAAATCCATTGGTGTGTGCAGCTTCATTAGCAACAATAGAGGTTGTTGAATCTGAAAATTTGATGCAACAAGCTGATGAAAAAGGGAAATGGTTAAAATCTGAAATTTCAGCAATTAAAAATTCAAACATTAAAGAAGTTCGTGGTAAAGGACTCATGATAGGTGTAGAATTTAATTTCGAAACAAAACCTTTGGTTCAAAAAATGCTCGAAAATGGAGTATTGGCAAATGCCACAGCTAATAATGTACTGCGTTTGGTACCTCCTTTAAATATTAGTTATGAAGATTTAGAGGCAGTAATAGAAGTGTTAAAAAAATCATTAAAAGAAATAAAAAATCATGAGTAAAAAGAAAATTGGAATTATAGGAGCAACGGGTTATACGGGATCAGAATTGGTACGTATTCTTACCAATCATCCTGATGTTGAAATTGCTATGATTACTTCTGAAAGTAGAGCAGGTGAGTTATTTTCTGATGTTCACCCATTTTTACAAGGAATTGCCGATCAAAAATTGGTATCCATAAATCAAGTTAATGAATATGATCTCGATTTGGTTTTTCTAGCGTTACCGCATGGTGTTTCTATGGATTTTGTGAAAAGATTTAAAGAGAAGTCTTTTAAAATTATTGATCTTTCAGGCGATTTTCGTTTGAGTTCAAAGGAAGTTTATGAGGAATGGTATAAACTTAACCATATTTTTCCTGAAGGAATTGAGAAAGCAGTTTTTGGAAGTCCCGAATTGTACTTTAATAAAATTAAAGATGCAAATTTAATAGCAAATCCAGGTTGTTTTCCTACAAGTGCTATTTTAGGCCTTGCTCCATTATTAAAAGACAACTTGATTGAGGAAGATCGTATTATTGTAGATTCAAAAACAGGTGTTACAGGAGCTGGTATAAAAGCAAAAACTGTAAACCTTTACTCCAATGTAAATGATAATTTTAAAGCGTACGGACTTAAAAATCATAGGCATACTATTGAAATGCAAGGAATATTAGATGAGGTTTCAGGAAAAGAAACACTAATTCAATTTACACCGCATTTATTGCCTGTAGATCGTGGAATTTTATCTACTATTTATGTGCAGCCTTTGGGTAAAATAGATGAAATTAAACTAAAAGAATTATACATAGACTTTTATAAAAATGCCCCTTTTGTTAGGTTAAGAAACCAAGTACCTGCTATAAAAGATGTAAGAGGTACCAATTTTTGCGATTTATTTGTTACCTATGATAAACGAACCAATAGGGTAATTATTATTAGTGTAATTGATAATCTTTTAAAAGGAGCGGCAGGGCAAGCAGTTCAAAATATGAACATTATGTTTGGTCTGGATGAAATAAAAGGATTAAATTTAATACCGCTAAATCCATAAAATTTAAAAACAAGAATATTTTTTAAAAATGATTAAAAATATAACAAACGTAAAAGGAATAAGTTGTTGGGGAGCACATACAGGTGTTAAATCTATGAGAAGAGATTTAGCTATTATTTACTCAAAAGTACCGGCAAGTGCAGCAGCAGTATTTACGCAAAATAAAGTGGTTGCAGCTCCAGTTACGGTATCAAAAAAACATATTGCAGATGGCAAAGCCCAAGCCATAGTAATTAATGCGGGAAATGCAAATGCTGCAACAGGTCAACAAGGAATGGAAGGAGCTGAGGCTATGACACAGTCGTTAGCTGAAGAATTGAAAATTGATAATGAATTGGTTTTAGTGGCTTCCACAGGTATTATTGGGGTAAAATTTCCAACAGATGATATTGTTAGCGGTATTCGAGAAAATGCAAAAAACCTAACCAATAGATCCAATGCAGGATCTTTTGTTGCAAACGCAATCTTAACAACTGATACTTTTGCAAAAGAGGGTTTTGTAGAGTTTGAAGTTGACGGTCGCGAAATTAATATGGGAGGAGTAGCTAAAGGTTCAGGAATGATTCATCCAAATATGGCAACTATGTTAGCGTTTATTGTTACAGATATTGCTATTGAACCTAAGCTTTTAAAAATACTGGTGAAGGAATGTGTTGATAAATCGTTTAATATGATAACTGTGGATGGAGACACATCTACTAATGATATGGTTATTGTATTGGCTAATGGTTTAGCACAGAATGATATTATTAAATCGAAAAAAGATATAGGCTACAAAATTTTTAAAAAACATCTTGAAGAAATGATGATCCATTTAGCTCAGCTTATTGTTTCAGATGGAGAGGGAGCCTCGAAATTTATTGAATATGAAATAGTGAATGCGCCAACCGAAGAGTATGCAAGAACAATGATTCGAAAAATTTCAGACTCTGCGCTTGTTAAAACTGCTATGTTTGGTCGTGACCCTAATTGGGGAAGAATAATTAGTGCAGCTGGTAATGCTGGCCTTCCTTTTGATTATGAAAAAATAGATCTTTATATTGGCTCTGAGAACAAAACTATAAAGGTTTTGGAAAAAGGGATTCCATTAGAATTTAACACTAATTACATAAAAAAACTATTACGAGAGTCACATCTTAAGATTGTATTAGACCTTCATAATGGAAAAGCCAAATCAAAAGGTTGGGGAACTGATTTAACAACGGATTACGTATTATTTAATTCGGTGTATACCACCTAAAAAATAGAATGTTTAATTTTTTAAGATTAAATAATAATTATGGCATATATAACTTTAAACAGAAAATCATTAGCAATTAATTACAGCTATCTTCAACAATTATTTAAAAAAAACAATATAGAATGGGCACCTGTTTTAAAAATGCTCTGTGGTAATAAAACATACCTTGAATTTGTATTGTCATTAGGAGAAGAGCAAGTTTGCGACGCACGACTTACTAACTTAAAAACTATAAAGTCTATAAATCCAAAAGTTGAAACTATCTATATTAAGCCACCTGCTAAAAGAAGTATAAAAAGTGTAGTTAAATATGCTGATGTAAGTTTTAATACTGAGTTTACTACCATAAAATGGTTGTCCGAAGAAGCCAAAGTTCAAAACAAAGTGCATCGAATAATTATTATGATTGAGCTTGGCGATTTACGCGAAGGTATTTTAGGAGAGCATTTATTAGAATTTTATAAAAAAGTATTTGAACTGCCTAATATACAGGTTGTTGGTATTGGAGCAAATTTAAATTGTTTAAGTGGTGTTATGCCAAGTAAAGATAAATTAATACAGTTAAGTTTGTATGAGCAATTAATTGAAGCCAAATTTGGCAAAAAAATTGATTATGTTACTGGAGGTTCTTCGGTAATGATTCCTCTTTTACAAAAAAAACAAATTCCTAAAGGAGTGAATCATTTTAGAATTGGTGAAACGCTTTTTTTTGGAATCGATTTATTTTCAAATAAAACGATTCCTAAAATGAAGAATGATGTCTTTTTATTAAATACAGAAATAATTGAAATTACAGAAAAGCCGGTATTACCTTATGGTGATTTGGAAGAAAATCCTTCAGGAGAACTGTTAGAAATTAATCCTGAAGATTATGGAAATACACATAAAAGAGCAATTTTAGATATCGGTTTGTTAGATATTGCTACAACTGATTTCTTGATTCCTGTTGATAAAAAAATAACATTTATTGGTGCAAGTTCTGATATGTTGGTGGTAGATATAGATAATTCTCGAAAAAAATATAAGGTAGGAGATGTGGTTTCATTTAAAATGAAATATATGGGAGCTTTAAGGATTATGAATTCTAGATATATTGAAAAACGATTGATTTAAATTGAACGTATAAAATCTTCGGTAAGTATTTTTTGTAAGTATAATAGCAATTCTTTAGCATTTTCTTTTGAAAAAACTAAAGGAGGTTTTATTTTTAAAACATTATTATCTGGACCATCAATACTCATTAAAATTTTGTAATCTTTCATTCTGTTAGCTAAATAATTAGTTTGTGCTGCTAGTGGTTTTAAATTACAATCAACCAATTCTATTCCTAAAAACAAACCTTGTCCGCGAACATCACCTATAATTGGAAAATCTTTGGCAAGTTTTTTTAATTCATTTTTTAAAAAATCACCAATTTTTAAGGCGTTTTCTTGAAGTTCTTCTTTTTTTACAGTTTTTAGTACTTCTGTTGCAATTGCACATGAAACTGGATTTCCACCAAACGTATTAAAATATTCCATTCCGTTGGCAAATTTTGTAGCAATTTCTTGTGTACAGACTACTGCTGCAATTGGATGTCCATTTCCTAATGGTTTCCCAATAGTTACAATATCTGGAACGACGTTATGTAATTGAAAACCCCAGAATGTTTTACCCATTCTACCGCAACCAGTTTGCACTTCGTCTGAAATACAAACACCTCCAGTTTTTCTAATTAATTTGTAAGCTTGTGCTAAAAAACCTTTAGGTAATTCAATCTGTCCACCACAACTAATTATAGGTTCAACAATAAAAGCACATACATTTCTGTCTTTTTTATGAATATTGTCAATACATTTTTTAACTTCATTGGTATATAATTTTCCTGTATTTTTACCAGTATATTTTCCTCTAAAACTGTCTGGTAATGGGAAAATATGAGTATGTTCTGGAGCACCATTTCCGCCATTTCCATCAAATTTATACGAACTAATATCAATACACATATTAGAATTTCCGTGATATCCAACTTCTGAAGCGATGATGTCTTTTTCTCCTGTGGCGGCTTTCGCCATTCTAATGGCTAATTCATTGGCTTCGCTGCCAGAATTCACAAAATGTAGTACATTTAATTCTGTAGGTAAGGTTTTAAGTAATTCGTTAGCAAGTTCATTTATAGTATTATGTAAATAGCGCGAATTTGTATTTATTAATGCCATTTGTTCTTTGCCTGCCTTTACAACCGAAAAATGTTCGTGACCAACATGCGCTACATTATTTACAGTATCTAAATATTTTGTAGCATTTTCATCCATTAAATATGCTCCATTTCCTCGAACCATTTTTATGGGAGTTTTATATTGCAGACTCAAGCTTTTTCCTAGATGTTGTTTTCTGAAATTAATTAACTCAGCATTTGAGATTGTTTTTTTAGGTTGAAGACCTGTTGTTTTAAACAATAAATTAGGATCTGGACAAATGCTTTTCCAGACATCAATTTCAATAAAATTTGCAACTCCTGGAAAATCATTTTTAAAATCTAAAAGAGATAGTAAAATTTGAAAATGTAAATGCGGTACCCAATTGCCATTTTCTTCCCTATTTCCTAAATAACCAATGCAATTGCCCTTTTTAATGGTGTCTCCAACTTTTTTATTGCTAACACTTTCTGTGCTCAAATGTCCGTATAAAGTATAAAAACTAAGGTTTTTAATAGTATGCTTTAAAATAATGAGACCACCATATAATTTATTTCCTGTATTATTAAAACAAACCACAACTTCACCATTAAACAAAGCGTGAATAGGTGTTTGAGAAGGTAACCAGAAATCAACTCCTAAATGAATGGTTCTGCTTTCTCTTCCATTATTTCCAATGGTGTCAAAATCTGTTGAGGTGTATAATGGACGAGGTTCTAAATAACCTCCTGCAATTATTTTTGAAGGATTTTTAGCTTGTAATTTGTTGATTTTATATTCAAAAAAATCTAAATCGTTAAATTCTTCTTGATGTCCAATCCACTTACTAGAAACACTTAAATCTAATGGTATAATTTCATTCTTCTGAATTGTTGAAAATAAATCCGTTAGTTGAAAATTATTTTCTGAAACCCAATTCTGAAACCTTTTCTCGTTTGAATGTGCTGTAAAATCGCAGGCATTTCTAAAACTATACAGTGCAAAATCAGAAGCTATTTTTTGCCATTTTTTTAAAACTTCCCAGGCAGGTTTTTCGCTTATTAGTAAATATGTATTATCAGGTTGCTTAATTTTATTAATAGCCGATTTTGTTACTGAAATAATTAAACGCATTGCCACGGCAAAATATAAATGTTCTAATTCGGCTTCTTTTAAAGGAAACGAATTATGATACCCTTTTACAATTGGCAAAGCTGCAGCCAAGGGATTGTTATGGTTCATAATTGCATAGGCACAAGCAATTGCAACATCATTAATTATTTGGGTGTTTATAGCATCTCCAAAATCAATTATAGCTTTAACTTTGGGGTTAATTAAATCTTCAGAAACAATTATATTATTGTCGTTTGCATCATTATGAACAATGGATTTTCTTAATTTTGAATAAGATTCTAAGTTACTTTCAAACTTATGTTGAAAATATGTAACGATTATTTTTTCTTCCGAATTGAATAAGTGTAAGTGATTTTTTGTCCAAAGTGACTGCGCAATATCCCAATCAAAGTTTCTAGTCGCTTTTGTGTGTTCAAATCCTTGTAATGCCTTTGTTAATAGACCGCATTGAACGCCTAAACTATAACGGAGTTCATTTAACTGCGGGTTTACAGTGCTCCAAACTCTACCAGAAACCCAGGTAAGTAAACGTACTTTTCTAGTGTTTCCAGAGGCGTCTTTTATGTTTGAAATTGTATATCCGTTTTTATCAGAAACTACTTTAGGAGCAATTAAATTACTGCTATTATTAGCTAAATATTTTAATAGTTTTTGTTGAAAACTAATCTTCTCAAAATCTTCATTTGGTCGTGATATTTTTAAAATATAACCTTCCTTGTTGTTAGTTTTGATTTTAAAATTATAATCAATTTCTCCTGGAAGAATTGAAACTTTCCCTTTTAAATTGTATATTTCTAATATTGTTTTTTCAGCTTCTGATGTTGATATTTTAAAAGTATTGTAGCTCATTATTAGAAATTTTTTGTAAAATACGAAAAACTAAATTATTCAAAATTTGTGTGAAATTAATTCATATTTTTGTTAAAATATTAAATTATTAGTTGAAGATAGTATATTAGATACTCCTTTTAATAGCTAACTTTAAATCTTTAAAAACATTTCATGAAGTTATTTAAATCCCTTATTTTATTTGTTGCGTTTAGCACTGCAATAGTTGCTTGTAGAGTTCGTTTAGAGCCTGTAGAAATTTTAACATTTCAGCAGAAAATTGAAAAATTATTTCCCACAGCTGAAGTTACAAAAATGGAAGTAAAAGACCATTTTGCAAAAGCTTTTCAAATAGTATTAGAACAACCTTTAGATCATAAAAATATAGAAGCAGGTACATTTAAGCACTATTTATATTTGTCTCATATAGACGAATCTAAACCAACTGTTTTTATAACTGAGGGTTATAATGCAACTCCAAGAACGTATGAATTAACTAAAATATTTAAAGGAAATCAGGTACAGGTAGAGTATCGCTTTTATGGAAAATCGCGTCCAGATACAATTCCGTGGCAGTATTTAAAAAATGATTTAGCTATTGAAGATTATCATAAAATAATTACAAAATTAAAAAGATTATATTCGGGTAAATGGATTTCAACAGGAATTAGCAAAGGAGGTGAAACAGTTTTAATTCATAAAAGTAAATATCCTTGGGATGTTGATGTTGCGGTACCTTACGTTGCGCCATTAATTAACACGCAAGAAGATAATAGAACTCAAAATCACATCAATACTATTGGAACAGATAAATGCCGCGCTAAAATTGTTGAATTTCAACGTCAGGTTTTAAAAAATAGAGATGCACTTTTAATTGAAATTTCTAAGTATGCCAATGAAAAAGAAATGAATTTTACAGAATTATCTACTGAAGAAGCATTGGAATATGCGGTTTTAGAATTTCCTTTTTCATTTTGGCAATGGGGAGGAAACTGTGATGAAATTCCTAATGAGAACGCTACTCCTAATCAACTGTTTAGTTATATAAATACTATTGTTGGAATCAGTTTTTATAATGATAAAACCTATTACGATTTACTGCCATCTTATTACCAACATATAACAGAATTAGGATATTATGGTTTTGATACAACTCCAGTAAAAGATCTACTAAAGGTGGTTAAAAAGCCAACAAATTTGCGTTTTGCACCTAAAAATGTAGATTTAACGTACAATCCAAAATATATAAAAGACGTAAGAGATTTTGTTGAAAATAAAGGAAAAAAAATCCTATATATTTATGGAGAATATGATACTTGGGGAGCTTGTGCACCAACACCAAAACCCCATGTAGATGCGTTGAAAATGGTTTTAAAAAAGGGCTCTCATAAAACTAGAATAAAAGATTTTTCTAAACAAGACCAACAATTAATCTACAATAAATTACAAAATTGGTTGGGGTATAGTGTTACAATTTATCCTTTAGAAGACTAAAAATTTATTAGGTTTTAAGTTTAATATATGTTGTCGCTTCAAAATTTAGAATAAACTGATTATTTTTTTGATAATATGGAAAATACAATTCTGTAGTTACAAAATAAATACTGTAATTTTGTTTTGAAAAGAAGAAAATGATAAAGAAAAATAAAATTTGGCTATCATCTCCACATATGGGAGGTAGTGAACAAAAATATGTGCAAGAGGCATTTGATACAAATTGGGTAGCGCCATTAGGTCCAAACGTTAATGAATTTGAAAATAGTTTAGAAAATTATTTAAATGAAGATTCACACGTAGCAGTTTTAAGTTCTGGTACTGCGGCAATACACTTAGCCTTAATTTTATTGGGTGTGTCCAAAGGAGACGAGGTGCTTTGTCAAAGTTTTACATTTTCGGCTTCAGCAAATCCAATTGTTTATCAAGGAGCAACACCTGTTTTTATTGATAGTGAGCTAGAGACTTGGAATATGTGCCCCAAACAATTAGAGATTGCTATTTTACACCGAATAAAAAATGGTAAAAAGCCAAAAGCAATTATTGCAGTACATTTATATGGAATGCCTTATAATGTGACTAAAATTCAAGAATTGGGTAAAAAGTATGAAATACCAATTATTGAAGATAGTGCAGAAGCCTTAGGAAGTACTGTAAATAATAGAAAATGTGGGACTTTTGGAGATTATTCAATTTTATCTTTTAATGGAAATAAAATAATAACAACTTCTGGTGGTGGTGCTTTAATAAGTAAAAAAAAGCAAAAAAAAGATTCAGTAATTTTTTTAGCAACACAAGCTAGAGATAATGCACCACATTATCAACATACCCATATAGGTTACAATTACAGAATGTCTAATATTGTTGCGGGAATTGGAAGAGGACAATTAGAAGTTTTAGAAGCTAGAGTAGCAGCAAGAAGATTTAATTATGATTTTTATAAAGCGAATACTAAAAATCCAGATTTCAAATTTTTAACAGAGCCAAAAGGATATTATTCTAATAGGTGGTTAACCTGTATTTTAACACCGTCGTTTCAAATAAGAGAAAAAATTAGACTATCTTTCGAAAAAGAAAATATTGAATCTAGACCATTGTGGAAACCAATGCATTTACAACCAATATTCAAAAATTGTTCAAGTTTTTTAAATGGAAATTCTGAACAATTATTTACTACAGGTTTATGCTTGCCTAGCGGTTCTAATATTACTGAAAATGAATTGCATAGAATTGTTGGGGTTCTAAACTGTTTTTAGTATGATAAATTTTGTATTTAAAGAACTATTAAAAAGAAATACACCAAGATGGTTTGTATTAATTGTAGATATATATATTGTTATTAATACATTTGTTTTATCTTACCTAATACGATTTAATTTTAGTTTTAATTTTGACACTTCAAAATTTGTATTACAGCTTCCAGTGGTTTTTGTTGTAGCTTTAGTGAGTTTTTTAATGATAGGATCTTATAAAGGAGTTATAAGACATACTGGTATTAGAGATTCTATTAATGTAATACTTGCCAGTTTTTTAATTTTTGGAGTCCTAATTGCAATTGTGATTTTAAATCATCAGTTTAAATATTTAACAGATTTTACAATTCCAAAATCTATAATTGCAATTCATTTTTTATTAAACGTATTCACTTTAATTGTTATTAGGTTTTTGTACAAAGAGCTATATACACTTTTAACCTCTGGATTTTCTTCTATAGAGAAAAGGGTTTTAATTTACGGTGCTGGTGAGGCTGGTATGTTGCTACATTCCTTGTTAAAAGATGATAAAACCAATAGAGTTCAAATAGTTGGTTTTGTTGATGATGATAAAAGAAAAGTAGGGAATAAATTAAATGGAATACGTATTTACAATTCCAATAAAATAAATAAGTTCTTTGTAGAAAAAAAGAATATAGATGAAGTAATTTTAGCAATTCAAAATATAAAACCTTCAAAATTAATTGAAATTGTAGATACATTATCTAAGTTGCCATTAGAGGTTAAAATAGTACCACCTGTTCAAACTTGGATAAATGGAGATTTACAGGCAAAGCAGATAAAATCTGTTAAAATTGAAGATTTATTGGGTAGAATGCCTATAGAATTAAATAACCCTATATTACATAATGAGTATAGTAACAAAGTAATTATAGTTACAGGAGCTGCAGGTTCTATTGGAAGTGAAATTGTAAGGCAAGTTGTTAGTTTTAAAGTTAAACATCTAGTTTTAATAGATCAGGCAGAGTCCGATCTTTATAATCTTCAACAATCTTTTTCAAATAAAAACATAGATAACATTACTGCAATTGTAGCAGATGTTCAAAATAAACAGCGAATTACCACAATTTTTAAAAAGTACAAACCAGAAATAGTTTTTCATGCAGCGGCTTATAAACACGTTCCTTTAATGGAAGAAAACCCTTATGAAGCTGTAAGAACAAATGTAATGGGAAGTCAAAATATAGCAGATCTTTCATTAGAAAATAATGTTGAAAAATTTGTTATGATTTCTACAGACAAAGCAGTAAACCCTACAAATGTTATGGGTGCTACAAAACGTATTGCAGAAATGTATATTAATTGTTTAAATACAATTGGTACAACAAAATTTATTACCACCCGTTTTGGAAATGTGCTTGGTTCTAATGGTTCGGTAATTCCATTATTTCAATCTCAAATTAAGAATGGAGGTCCAATTACAGTAACACATAAAGACATAACACGCTATTTTATGACCATTCCAGAAGCTTGTCAGCTAGTTCTTGAAGCAGGTTCAATGGGAAAAGGTGGAGAGATCTTTGTTTTTGATATGGGCAAATCTATTAAAATTTATGATTTAGCTTTAAATATGATTCGTTTATCTGGTTTAAAATATCCAGATGATATTGCTATTGAAATAAAAGGGTTACGACCTGGCGAAAAAATTTATGAAGAATTATTAGCCACTTCAGAAAATACAATAGAGACCCATCATGAGAAAATAATGATAGCAAAAATAACTGACATAGATGCTAAAATTATGAGGGAACATATTAAAGATTTATGTGCTATAAATAATATGGAAAATAATGAACTAACTGTTTTAAAAATGAAGCAGATTGTTCCAGAATTTGTGTCTAATAACTCAAAATACCAAGTGTTAGATAAATAACAAATTTTATTAAATATATTTGTAAAAATTAGAAAATGAAAATAAACTGCTTATATAAATTTGGATTGCTTTTTTTAGCGTTAATTGTTGTTTCTTCTTGTGCATCTAAAAAGGATATGATTTATTTTCAAAATGATGAAACCATTTCAAATGAATTGTATAAAAACTATGCTCCAAAAATACAAACAGCTGATATTCTTAGTATTACAGTAAGTGCGCGTGAGCCTGAAGCTGTACAAGCATATAATTTATACCAAGGTGGTGGGCAAACTACGTCAACAAAACCAATTACTTATTTGGTAGATAATCAGGGAGATATCACCTTTCCGGAACTTGGTAAGATTAAAGTTAGTGGGATGACAACCAATGAGTTAAAGGAGGGTTTAATTACTAAATTAAAGGTTTTTATTACAAATCCTATTGTTACAATTAGGTTAGAAAATTTTAGAGTGTCGATTTTAGGAGAGGTAAAATCACCTGGGCCTTACAATTTGGAAAACGAAAAAGTTTCTATCCCAGAAGCACTTGCAATGGCAGGAGATTTAACTATTCAAGGAAAAAGAAAAAACATTTTGCTTTTAAGAACCACAGGAGATAAAGTAGAAAGTATAAGATTAGATTTAACAGATAAATCGTTGTTTAAATCCCCTTACTTTTATTTAGCCCAAAATGATATTGTATATGTAGAACCTAATAAGGCTAAAGTTAACTCCTCAGCAATTGGTACAACTTCATCTTTAATTTCAATAGCATCTGCACTACTTTCTTTAGTGCTAATTTTAACACGTTAATATGCGAGAAAATCAACAAAATAGTCCTATAAATTTTAATGAAGACACCTTAAATATTCGTGAAGAAATTGAAAAGTATGTGTACCACTGGAAATGGTTTGTTTTAAGTACTTTTTTAGCACTAACAATTGTCTTTATTTACCTGCGTTACACACCAAATCAATACGAGGCTTCTGCAACTATATTAATAGAAGATGTTGAAAATAGCGAGCTTTCGGCATTTAAAGATTTGGGTTTAGTAGGGAGTTCACAAGCATCTTTAGAAAATGAAATAGAATTATTGAAATCTAGAAATTTAATTGAAAGAGTAGCTAAAGAATTGCAATTAAATGTGTCCTATTACACGCAGGGAAGAGTTATTGAAGCAGAATTTTTTCATCATAATTCACCTTTTAATATCAATTTTTTAATTAACGATTCAGTTTTTGAGGAGCTGTATGTCACATTTTCAATTATTATAAAATCTAAAACACATATAATTTTAAAAACAGCTTTAGAAGAAAAGGAATTTGCTTTTGGAGAAAAAATGAGTTTACCTTTTGGCGATGTTATAATTACCCCAAAAGATGCAGATCGATTAAGAGTTAATGATGAAGCAATAATTAAAATTATACCTTTAAGATCTGTTGTTGAGCGCTATAGAAGTAGAATTCAAGTTGAGGTTGTCAAAAATTCAAGTGTAATTCGTTTAAGTTTAAGAGATCAGGTTAATGAGAAAGCACAAGAAATTCTTGATAATTTAATAAAACAATACAATCTTGATGCTGTATCAGATAAAAGTTTAATTGCCAAAAGAACCAATGAATTTATTAACGATAGAATATCAATTATTGATAAAGATTTATCGCTTATAGAAGCTGGAGTAGAAGCGTTTAAAACACAAAACAGATTAACAGATATTTCTTCTGAAGCAGGTATCGCTTTGCAATCTAAAAACGAACTTTCTAATCAAATTATAGCGTTAAGTACCCAATTAAAATTAGTTGATTATGTTAATGAATATATTACAACAAATACTAAAGAACTTATTCCAGCTGGTTTAGGCATAGATAATAGTTCAATTACCCAAGGCACAAGTAAGTATAATGAATTGTTGTTAGAGAGAAATAGAATATTAAATAGTACTAGTGAGTTGCACCCAACAGTCATAAATTTAAATACACAATTAAGTCAATTTAAAGAGAATATTTTACAAAGTTTATCAAATTTAAAATCTTCATTAACAATATCTTTAAATGATATAAAGAATCAAGAAAATAGATTTAATTCAAAAATAGCGGCTATACCAAAACAAGAAAGAGAATATAGAGATATTCAAAGGCAACAAGAAATAATTGAAGCTCTTTACTTATATTTATTACAAAAAAGAGAAGAAAACGCTATTTCTTTGGCAGTTACTTTACCTAATGCAAAAATTGTAGATAAGGCTTATGGTGGTGGTTATCCAGTTGCTCCAAATCGCAGAATGTTCTACTTGGCAGCTTTGTTGATAGGTGTAGTTTTACCTTTTGGTGTTTTGTATATTATATTTTTATTAGATAATAAAGTACATACACGTAAAGATGTTGAGGCTGCTACAAATATTCCTATTTTAGGAGATATTCCTAAATCTAAATCAGGAAGAAAAGTGGTTATTTCAGATCGAGATCGAGATAGTACTTCAGAATCTTTTAGATTGTTAAGAACCAATGTTAATTTTATGCTTTCAAGTGTAAAAAGCAATTCAAAAACTATCTTTATTACATCAACTTTAGCAGGCGAAGGAAAAACTTTTATTGCCATAAATTTAGCTTCTGTATTAGCTTTAACCAATAAAAAAGTATTATTAATTGGAGGAGATATTAGAAAGCCTAAAATTGTTGAATATTTAAATATTAAGTCTACAAAAAAAGGACTTTCACATTTTTTAATGGATACTTCATTAAATGTTTCGGATGTAATCGAACAATTTAAAGAAACTAATTTTGATATTTTAGAATCTGGAATTGTTGCTCCTAATCCTTCAGAGTTATTAATGAATGGACGTTTTGATGAGGTTTTAGCATATGGAAAAGCGAATTATGATTATGTTATTGTTGATACCGCGCCAATTAATATTGTAACTGATACGTTGCTGTTTAGCCAACAAGCAGATTTATTTATTTATGCTATAAGAGCAAATTACTTAGATAAACGTTTGCTTGAAATTCCAAATAAGCTATATAAAGAAAAACGTTTACCAAACATGGCTGTTTTAATTAATGATACAGATTTAGAAAGAGGCTACGGTTATGGTTACGGCTATGGCTATGGTTATGCTGAAAAAGAAACTGTAAAAAAATGGTGGAGAAAATTACTCCCATTTTAAAAGATTATAATAACTTTTAGAACCGTATTTGTGTTAAAGTAGTTTAGAATTATTTTCTAAAACAGGTTTAATTAGTTTTAATAATCTATTGTTATTTAGAGTTTCTAAAACATTTAAATGATGATTGTTATGCGTATCTGTTCCTGTAAAATCTATTAAATTATCTTTTAATAAATGTTCAGCAATTTTAGATGTTTTAGAGCCGTAATGTTGCGATAATGAAAGTAAATTTAACTGGAATAAACAACCTAGTTCTTTTAATTTAAAATACTCTTTATAATTTGAGTGATAAAATGTATAACGTTCAGGATGTGCTAAAACAGGTTGATAGCCAGCTATTTGAATATTGAAAAGAATTTCTTTTAGGTTTAATGGCGGGTTAAAATAGGATAGTTCTACAAGAACATAATTATCTTTAATAGTAAGTAAATCTTTTTTGATAAGTAATTTTTCAAAATTTGCATCAATCATATATTCTGCAGCTGCTCTAATATTTACATCATATATTTCTTGGGTTTTTAAATAATTAGCGAGCTCAAAAAGTTTTTGATTTATGGTTTGAGGCGTATTATTCCATACACCATCCATTATATGCGGTGTAACAACAAAGTTTTTTATACCATAGCTAGAAAGTCTTTTTATAAGTGCTACAGATTCTTCAAAGCTTTTTGATCCGTCATCAATATTTGGTAATAAATGCGAATGAATGTCTACATAATTATCTGGAAATAATGTAGTAATAGCTTGTTTGTTTTTTTTAAAGAAAGATAACATAATTTAAAAAATACCCGATTTAGTTAACTTTAAAAAACCTCCAAAATTAGTTGGTAAAAAATTACCAAAATCTGCAGCTGTACCAATTGTTATATCAAATGGAATTGATTTTTCTGAAATTAAAACTTCTAAGTACGGAGCAAATAACGATTTATTAATAGGTGCATTAAACCAGCCAGCGTATTTTGTGTATGTTATGTTTGTTTTATATTGAATATTTTCACTTAAATATCCTTTAATACCAAAATTAAATGAAGTAAATCTATTTTGATCAATTCCATTAGTGATACCTTTTTCTGGAACTTTAGTCGTAAAAAAAGGTGATCCAATTGTACGTCCAAAATAAGTCCAGCCACTTTTGTACACACTATTGTTAAAGTAGTTATCTATTAAACCATTTTCAGAAGTGTTTTTTCCTTGGTGTTTGGTATATTGAAATTCAGTAATTAAATGAGTTATAAAACTTTTAGGCTTTTTTAAATCTATAAAAAAACCATACAAACCATCTGGATAATTTGCAAATTCTCTACCCGATCGATCTTCAAAAGGATGTGACAAATAAATGCTCCAGTTAGAATTTTCTCCTTTATAATTTAATTGAAAGAGATAATTACCTATATGATTACCCCAGGCATTAGAAGAATTAATTTGATCTTCAGTTTTATTTCCATCGCCAGTTCCTGTTATATATTTTAAATAAGTTTTAAAATTTGTAGGTTGTTTTCCAAATTCTTCAGAAGTTCCACCCCATTGAACATAGTGATCTAAACCAGTTATTAAGTCAAGTTTAGAACTTAAGTTAGATTTAAAATACAAACTTTTATAATGCAAATGAGCCTTGTCTACCGAGCGTTCATCATTTAAAAGATATTCAGCATAATTAGCTTTTACTTTTAACCATTTTTTTGCAAATGGAAGTTCTAAATAAGTTTTAGTTTTTAAGTTTATACCAGGGAAAGCTCTTGTGTTAATTGAATTTATAATGTTTCCATTAGATACAGACAAGCCTTCAAATACAATATCATCATTTTTACTACCAACATCTAATAGCCAATTTTTAAAAGCAATACTTACATAAAGTTCATTAATTAAAAGTTTGTTTTTGTCAGCAATATAACCACTTATAGAAGTTTTATATGCAACATCTATCTTGCTGTTATTATTTTTGAAATCAGAAAAAATGGTTGTATTTAATAAAATATTATTGTTATTTGGAATTGCACCAAATTTATTAGCGGTTAAAAAAAAAGGTAATGTTTCTTTACTGCTAATATTAGAATTTAATTCCACCGTATAATTTTGTGCTTGTAATTTAAAAAATACAGCAAAAATTAAAGTTAAATTCAGTAAAGCTTTATTGTGTTTCAATATCATAATATTTTAATAAAATTACAAAAATCAAAGTTAATTAAATTTTATATTACGATTTTTATAAAATATAATTTACGATTTCGAAGTTATAAACCAGCAATATAGCTTCTTTATAATTAATAATTCCTAAAAATATAGCTATCGATATTATAAAAAATAAATTTTATAGTGTAGTTTTTTGAATTTTCAATAAGTATTGAAATTTTTTTATTAAAAAGAATGTTTTTATAAAATTAATGTCTAGATTTGTCCGGTATTTACAAGATTATGATAACAAATAACACATTTAATAGCTTCTATTTTTACTTTTATTTTATTAATAAGAGGTGAGGCTTTGTATGCGTTTTTTAACAAAATATAATTATAGAGTCTCGAAATTTTTTCGAGATTTTTTTTTGAACAAAAATTAAAAAATGAAAGTAGCAATTCAAGGAATAAAAGGATCTTTTCACCACATTGTGGCACAACAGTATTTTGGAGAAAATATAGATTTACTAGAATGTTTATCTTTTTCTGAAATGCCAAATTTATTGATAGAAAATAAAGCAGATGTATTAATTATGGCTATTGAAAATTCAATTGCAGGTGCAATATTGCCTAATTACGCTTTAATTGATGATCATCAATTAACAATTTGTGGAGAATTTCATTTGCCAATTCACCATAATTTAATGGGATTGAAAAATCAAAATATTGCAGATATTACAGAAGTATATTCACATCCTATGGCACTATTACAGTGCCATAATTTTTTTAAAGACTATCCACATATTAAGCTTATTGAAGATAAAGATACCGCTTCTGTAGCTAAAAGAATTCAAGATAATAATTTAAAAGGAGTTGGTGCAATTGCAAGTAAATTAGCTTCAAAAATATATAATTTAGATATAATTGCTCCAGAAATACAAACCATTAAAGAAAACGCAACACGTTTTTTTATATTAAATAGTAATACCGATAAAAGCAGTATTTCTGCAAATAAAGCTTCCATAAAATTTATAACAAGTAACGATACTGGTAGTTTGGCTGAAGTACTTTCAATTTTAGCTAAACATAATTTAAATTTATCCAAAATTCAATCTATGCCAGTAATAAATACACCCTGGAAATATGCTTTTTTTGCCGATTTTATTTTCAAAAGTTATGCGGATTATTTTGATGCGTTAAGTGAAATTAAAGAAAAGGTTGAAACATTAAAAATATTAGGAGAATACACAAAAGGTAAAAGATAATGATACAAAAAGCTGATAGATTAAACGATGTAAAAGAATACTACTTTTCAAAAAAGTTGAGAGAAGTTGCGGCTTTAAGAAATGAAGGGAAGCCAATTATAAATATAGCAATAGGAAGTCCAGATTTAGCTCCGTCTAGTAAGGTAATAGAAGCTATTCAAAATGCGGTAACATTGCCAGACGCACATCAATACCAAAGTTATCAGGGAATTCCTGAATTACGAAATGGGATTGCTAGTTTTTATAAAGAGAACTACAATGTTTCCTTAAATTCTGCTACAGAAATTCTTCCTTTAATGGGTTCTAAAGAAGGAATTATGCATATTTCTATGGCTTTTTTGAATAAAGGCGATAAAGTGTTAATACCAAATCCAGGATATCCAACCTATGCGTCTGTTACAAATTTAGTTGAAGCTGAGCCTATTTTATATAATTTAAATGAAGCTACTAATTGGTTGCCAAATTTTAGTGAAATAGAACAACAAGATTTATCAAAAGTTAAAATAATGTGGATTAATTATCCGCATATGCCAACGGGTGCAGTTGCTTCAAAAGAAGATTTTAAGCAATTAATTGCATTTGCTAGAAAACATCAAATTTTAATTGTAAACGACAATCCTTATAGTTTCATTTTAAATGAAGAGCCACTTAGTATTTTAGAAATTGAGGGAGCTAAAGAAGTTGCTATTGAGTTAAATTCTTTAAGTAAAACTTTTAATATGGCTGGTTGGCGTGTAGGAATGGTAGTTGGAGATGCCGAGATTATTAAAACAATTTTAAAAGTAAAAAGCAATATGGATTCTGGAATGTTTTTTGGAATTCAGAAAGGTGCTGTAGAAGCATTTAAGTTATCAAATGATTGGTTTAAAGCTCAAAACGAAATTTATAAAAGACGAAGAGCATTAGTTTGGAAAATTTTTGATGTTCTGGATTGTACATATAATAAAAATATTGGCGGTTTGTTTGTATGGGCAAAGCTACCAAAAGGTATAAAATCTGAAGACGTAACAGATAATTTATTATACAATAAAAATGTGTTTATAACACCCGGTACTATCTTTGGTTCTAACGGAGAAGGTTATTTAAGAGCATCTTTGTGTGTTTCTGAAGACGTGCTTACGGAAGTGTTAGATAGAATAATTACTGTAAACGAATAACATGGAGAAATTAGTAGTTATAGGCCTAGGTTTAATTGGTGGTTCTTTGGCATTGGATTTAAAGAAAAGAGGAAACTATAAAGTATACGGAGTAGACCAAAACCCAGAACATATAAAAAAGGCATTAGAACTGGGAGTAATTGATGAAGAAATCAGTTTTTCTGAAATTTCAGACGCAGCCGTAATAATTATTGCTGTACCAGTAAATATTATTCCAAACTTAACAAAACAAGTTTTAGATATTATTTCTGAAAAAACACTGGTTTTTGATGTTGGGTCAGTAAAAAATGAAATTTGTAAAGCAGTTGAAAATCATAAAAAGCGTAAAAACTTTGTAGCTGCGCATCCACTAGCTGGTACAGAATTTTCTGGTCCCGAGGCTGCAATTTTAAATTTGTTCGATCATAAAGTAAATATTATTTGTGAAGCAGACAAAACAGATTGGAAAATATTAGATACAGCAATTAGTTTATTTAAGCAACTAAATATGCGTATTAAAATGATGCAGCCAATTGAACACGACAGACATATTGCTTATGTTTCTCACTTGTCTCACATAAGTTCTTTTATGTTAGGGAAAACGGTGTTACAAATTGAAAAAAACGAGCAAGCAATTTTTGATATGGCAAGTACAGGATTTGCTTCAACTGTCCGTTTGGCTAAAAGTAATGCAAATACCTGGGCACCAATTTTTTTAGAAAACAAAGAAAATGTTTTAAGATCTTTAGATGAATATATTAAAAATTTAAATGAATTTAAGTCTTTGATTGTAAATACAGATGATAAAGGATTAAAAGCAACTATGGAAGATACAAATTATATAAAATCAATTTTAAACGGAATTAAAGAAAACGACTAAATAAGAAACTAAAATAAGATGGAAATAACGAAAGAAAACAGAAAATGGTTAGATGGAATGGGGCTTTCTCATCCAATTGTAATTGCAGGGCCTTGTAGTGCAGAAACTGAAGAGCAAGTGTTAAAAACGGCTCATTTATTAAAAGATACAGATACAAATGTGTTTAGAGCAGGTATTTGGAAACCGAGAACAAGACCTGGAGGTTTTGAAGGTGTTGGAGGTATTGGATTGCCTTGGTTACAAAGAGTTCGTGAGGAAACTGGAATGAAAATTACTACAGAAGTTGGAAATGCAAACCATGTAGAACTAGCTTTAAAAGCCGATGTAGATATTTTATGGATTGGAGCAAGAACTACTGTAAATCCTTTTGCAGTTCAAGAAATTGCAGATGCTTTAAAAGGTGTAGATAAGCCTGTTTTAGTTAAGAATCCGGTAAATCCAGATTTAGCTTTGTGGTTAGGTGGTGTTGAGCGTTTTCAAGCCAATGGAATTTCTCAATTAGGTGTTATTCACCGTGGATTTTCAGCTTACAATACTGGTCATTACAGAAATAAACCAAAATGGCATATTGCAATTGAATTGAAAAAAGAATTTCCAGATTTACCTTTAATTTTAGATCCGTCACATATTTGTGGTAGAAGAGATACTATTTTAGATGTTTCTCAAACAGCTTTAGATTTAAATTTTGATGGTTTTATGATTGAGACGCATGTAGATCCTGATAATGCATGGAGTGATGCTGCACAGCAAATTACACCAGCACAATTACATAAAATTACACAAGATCTAAAAATTCGTCAGAAAAGTAGTTCTAAAGAAAGTTTTCAAAGTAAATTAAATTTATACCGTAAAGAACTTGATTTAATTGATGGTAATATAATAGATATTTTAAGTGATAGAATGACGGTTGCTGAAGAAATTGGAAGATTAAAGCACCAAGAAAATGTGGCAATTTTACAAAGTGGAAGATGGTCCGATATTTTATCAACTATGATAGCTACAGGAAAAAGTAAAGGTTTAAGCGAAGAGTTTATAGAAGAAGTATTTAAAGCAATACATGTTGAATCTATAAATATTCAGCATAACGTAAAATAAATAATTTTAGAAAGGCTTTTTAAAAACTATTTTAAAAAGCCTTTTATTTTAATTACGCTTTCTATTTTAAAAAAAATAGTACGGATACTGTACGTACTTTATCCAACTTCTTACTTTTACTATTTTTTTAACACTAAAACTAAATCCTAGCCTTTATTTTTAGAGATAAAATATGGTGTATTTCTATTTAAATTATCTATTTTTTTTGAAATACAAACCTTTAATTTAAATTAGCCCTAAAATAAGTTAGATTGCTACAAAATATTCTGTTATTTTTGTAATTCTTATGAAGCCAGTAGAACAAATAAAACAACCCATATTTCAGGAAATGGAGCTCTTTGAAAGTAAATTTCGAGATGCCATGATAACAAATGTTCCGCTGTTAAATAGAATAACACATTATATAATTAGAAGAAAAGGAAAGCAAATGCGTCCAATGTTTGTTTTTTTGGTTGCCAAAATGGTTTCTAATGGTAATTTTAATGAAAGAACATATAGAGGAGCTTCAATTATAGAATTAATTCACACCGCCACTTTAGTGCACGACGATGTTGTTGACGATAGTAATAGAAGGCGTGGTTTTTTCTCGGTAAATGCACTTTGGAAAAATAAAATTGCTGTTTTAGTAGGTGATTTTTTATTGTCTAAAGGTTTATTGCTTTCAATAGATAATGAAGATTTTGATATTTTAAAACTAATATCTATTGCGGTTCGTGAAATGAGCGAAGGTGAGTTACTTCAAATTGAAAAAGCACGAAAATTAGATATTACAGAAGCTGTTTATTTTGAAATTATTCGTCAGAAAACAGCAACATTAATTGCAGCTTGTTGCGGTATAGGAGCAGCATCAGTTGAAAGTACTACTGAGGAAATTGAAAAAATGAGACTTTTTGGTGAGTTAATTGGAATTGCTTTTCAAATTAAAGATGATTTATTTGATTATACCGAAGCGCATATTGGAAAGCCAACAGGTATTGATATTAAAGAACAGAAAATGACTTTGCCATTAATTTATACGCTTAATAATTGTTCTGAAAAGGACAAGAAATGGTTAATTAATTCGGTAAAAAATCATAATAAAAATAAAAAAAGAGTAAAAGAAGTAATTGCTTTTGTTAAAGAAAATGGTGGTATAGAATATACAATTGCTAAAATGAAAGAATATCAAACAAAAGCCTTAGCAATTTTGAATGAATACCCAGACTCACCTTATAAAGAGTCATTACTTATTATGGTAAATTACGTTATTGAACGGAAAAAATAATATTTTGGTATTCGTGAATTGCGGAGTTGATACTAAACTTTAAGTTCACTTAACTCTAATAATTCGTCTAAATGTTTTCTGGAATTTGAAAGTCTTGGTATTTTATGCTGTCCACCTAATTTTCCTTTAAGCTTTAGCCAATTATAAAATAAACCCTCTTGAGCTACATTAATTTTTGGCATAGCTAAAGTTAAATTGTTATATCTTTTAGCTTCATAATCAGAATTTATAGACTTTAATGCGTTGTCTAATATTTCTGTAAAATAATTTATATTTTTTGGATGCTTTTTAAATTCTATCATCCATTCATGACCACCACCTTTTTTATTTTTCATAAAGACAGGTGCTGCGGTATATTCAGAAATTTCAGCATTAGTTTTTAAACAGGCTTGTTTTAATGCCTCTTCAGCATTTTCAATAATCAATTCTTCGCCAAAAACATTTATAAAATGTTTTGTACGTCCAGTTATCCTTATTCTGTAGGGATTTAAAGAAGTAAATTTTACAGTATCTCCTATTAAATAACGCCATAACCCACCATTTGTGGTAATAACAAGTGCGTAATTGGTATTTAATTTTACTTTTTTTAGAGGAATAGCTTTAGAATTTTCGCCATCAAAAATATCCATTGGAATAAATTCGTAAAAAATTCCATAATCTAGCATTAATAGCATGTCTAAAGAATTATTTACATCTTGAATGGCAAAAAAACCTTCTGAAGCATTATATGTTTCGTAATATTTAAAAGTTGTTTTTGGAATTAGCTTTTTAAATTGTTCTCGGTAAGGATTAAAATTTACACCACCGTGAAAATAAACTTCTAGATTTGGCCAAACTTCTAAAATGTTTTCTTTACCAGTTTTTTCTAGAACCCTGTTTAACAATACCAACATCCACGAAGGAACACCAACTAAACTAGTAATATCTTCATTAATAGTTTCTTCAACTATTGCATTAAGTTTTGTTTCCCATTCTCCCATTAATGCGGTTTCTTGTTTTGGAGCACTACTAAAATCTGCCCAAAATGGCATGTTTTCAATAATTATTGCGGATAAATCACCAAAATAAGTGTCGTTATCTTCATAAACAGCACTGCTTCCGCCTAAGCGTAGCCCTTTTCCGGTAAATAATTGAGCTTCTTCATTATTATTGTAATACAAGCAAAGCATATCTTTTCCAGCTTTAAAATGGCACCCCTCTAAGGCTTCATCACTTACAGGAATAAATTTACTTTTTGCATTGGTAGTGCCACTAGATTTTGCAAACCACTTAATATGTGTTGGCCAAAAAACGTTTTGTTCACCTTTTCTAGTACGGTCTATTAAATTTTCTATAGATTCATATTGTTGAATAGGCACATTTTTAGTAAACTCATTATAGTTTGTTATTTTAGAAAAGTTGTATTTTTTACCTATTTCTGTATTTTTAGCTTTAGTCACTAATTTAAATAACAACTCTTGTTGAACATCAATAGGGTATTTTAAAAATAACTCCATTTGATGTTTTCTTTTTTTTAAAAACCAAGATATTATTGAATTTACTATTTGAAATGGCATATTTTAATCAGTATATTTGGAATGTTAAATTTAATAAAAAACTTTAAATGCAATATCAAACCGTACTAAAAAAAATGAAAACAGAACTTAACAATCAAGTTCAATATTACTTAGATGTTGAAAATGATTTTTTAGTTTTAAATCAATTATTAGATAAAGAAATTGAGTTAAGTTTTGAAGGGTATCAATGTTTGTGTTGTGGTAAAGAAAAAAAAATATTTCGTCAAGGTTTTTGCTACGAATGCTTTTATAAAAGTGCCGCTGTTGGTGATTGGATTATGAAGCCAGAACTAAGCACAGCACACAAAAATATTGAAGACAGAGATTTAGATTACGAAAAAAGCGTACAATTACAACCGCATATTGTATATTTAGCCCTATCTAGCAACGTAAAAGTTGGTGTAACTAGAAAAACACAAGTTCCAACTCGTTGGATAGATCAAGGCGCATCAAAAGCAATCGAAATTGTAGAAGTGCCAAATAGGTATTTAGCAGGTATTACAGAAGTTGCTCTAAAAGAGTATGTTGCAGATAAAACAAGTTGGCAAAAAATGTTGAAAAATGAAGAGTCAACAGCCGATTTAATTGAAGAACGAGAAAAATTAAAGCAGTACATTCCAGAAGAGGCACAGCCTTATTTTTTGGCAAATAATGGGAAAATTACCGAGATTAATTATCCTGTTTTACAATACCCAAAGAAAATTAAAAGTTTAAATTTGGAAAAATCACACATTTATTCAGGTAAATTAAAAGGGATAAAAGGTCAGTATTTAATATTTGAAGATACTACCGTTTTTAATATTAGAAATAATGAAGGTTTTAGAGTACTAATTACAATTAAGTAATTAAAAAAATTATAAAATAATATATGATTGCATTTATTCATAAAATAATTGTTAAAACCGTACAACGCAGATTTCAAAAAAACAAGGGAATAATACCCCGTAAAAAACTTTATGAAGAAGTTAAGAGCCTAGAAGTAAGTATTTCTCATAGTATTAGCGAAATATTTTTTATTTTAATAGGAGTTATTTCAGCGGGTTTTGGTTTGAAAGGATTTTTATTGCCAAACTCTTTTATTGATGGTGGTGCAATGGGAATATCTTTATTAATTTCAGAAACTACTGGGTTTTCATTATCAATGCTTATTATAATTGTGAATTTACCATTTATTATATTGGGATATTCCAACATAGGAAAACAGTTTGCAATAAAAAGTATTTTAGCAATTATAGCATTGGCATTAACGGTGCATTTTATTCCATATCCTTTAATTACATCAGATAAATTATTAATTGCAGTTTTTGGAGGTTTTTTCTTAGGTGGTGGTATTGGAATGGCAATTAGAGGAGGTGCTGTTATTGATGGAACTGAGGTGTTAGCAATTTATTTAAGTAAAAAAACAGGTCTTACAATTGGTGATATAATTTTAATTGGAAACGTTATTATCTTCTCCTTTGGGGCCTATATTTTGTCAATTGAGGTTGCCTTATACGCAATGTTAACCTATATGGCAGCAGCAAAAACTGTTGATTTTATTATAGAAGGAGTTGAAGAATATACAGGTATTACAATTATATCTAACCAAAGCGAAAAAATACGGTTAATGATAACTGAAAGTTTAGGACGTGGAGTTACAGTTTACGCCGGAAAAGGTGGTTTTGGTAAAAAAGGAGCAGAGCTTACTAATTTTGATATTATTTACACTATTGTAACTCGACTTGAAATTGCCAAAATTAAAACTGAAATTGATAAAATAGACGAAGATGCTTTTATAATTATGAACAGTATAAAAGATACTAAAGGTGGAATGATAAAAAAACGACCTTTAAAATAATTGGGGTTAAAATTTATTTAATCCAATCTTCTTTATTCAACTATGTAAATGTTTCTTTTTATTGATGGATTCACCATTTACTTTATGTTTCACTTACACTTATAAATCAATAACTTTTTAATTTGTTACCTATATATCTCAAATATTGCAAATTATATGCCAAAATTAGTTAAATAGTTTAATTTCTTCTCCTTGTTTTAGATGAAAGCGTTTTTTAAATAAGTAAACAATAAAATATAAAATAGGTGTATCTAAAAGTGCAATTATAACTTTAAATAAAAATCCACTCAATACTAAAGTTCCAAATAAACTCCAGGGTAAAACTTTAAAAACACAGAGCAATCCAACTACGGTTGAAGTGTCAATTAATTGTGAAGAAAATGTAGAAAAATTATTTCGTAACCATAAATGTTTACCTTTGGTTTTTCGTTTCCAAAAATGAAAAATTCGAATATCAACAAATTGAGCAAATAAATAGGCTAACATAGATGCTAAAACTGCAATTGGAGATAATCCAAATACTTTGGAGAAAGTTACATTATTAATAGGAGAACTTTCAATTGCAGGTGTATAATTTGCAATTAAAATAATACACATTGAAAAAAATGAAGCAAAAATACCAGCAATTACAACCTGATTTGCTTTTTTTCTACCATAGATTTCCGAAATAATATCAGTAATTAAAAACGTAATAGGGTAAGGTAAAATACCTACAGAAAGCTCAAATCTATACCATCCAAAGGGATTCCAATAAAAAAACTTTTGAAAAATTAAATTTGAAGCAACCAATGCCGCAATAAACATAGAGGCTAAAATTAAATAGATTGTAAAGGCTTCAGATTTTAGTTTTGGATTCATTAGTAGCAAGTTGATACGAATATAGTAATTTATTCTTATTTTTGCTTTTTGAAATTTGAATTGAAATAAATATATAAAATGAAAGCATACATATTTCCAGGTCAAGGAGCGCAATTTTCAGGAATGGGTTTAGATTTATATCAAAACTCGCCATTAGCTCAAGAACTTTTTGAACAAGCAAACAATATTTTAGGTTTTTCTATAACAGACATTATGTTTGAAGGTACTGCAGAAGATTTAAAACAAACTAAAGTAACGCAACCTGCAATTTTTTTACATTCAGTAATTTTAGCAAAAACATTAGGAGATAATTTTAAGCCAGAAATGGTTGCAGGTCATTCTTTAGGTGAACTTTCTGCTTTAGTAGCAAATAACGTGTTAACTTTTGAAGACGGACTTAAATTGGTTTCTAAAAGAGCCTTAGCAATGCAAAAAGCGTGTGAAGCTCAAGAGTCAACAATGGCTGCAGTTTTAGGATTAGAAGATGCTGTTGTTGAAGAAGTTTGTGCAAGTATAGATGGAATAGTAGTAGCTGCTAATTATAACTGTCCAGGACAATTAGTTATTTCTGGAGAAATTGCTGCTATAGACAAAGCCTGTGCTGCACTTACGGAAAAAGGAGCAAAAAGAGCGTTAAAATTACCAGTTGGTGGAGCGTTTCATTCTCCTTTAATGGCACCTGCAAGAGAAGAATTGGCTGAAGCTATTAAAAATACAATTTTTAGTGAGCCTACATGTCCTGTTTATCAAAATGTTGTTGCAAAGGCTGTAACAAATCCAAATGAAATTAAAGAAAACTTAATAGCACAATTAACAGCTCCGGTGCGTTGGACACAATGTGTACAAGCGATGGTTGCTGATGGAGGAACTGAATTTATTGAGGTTGGTCCAGGTAAAGTTTTACAAGGATTAATGCGTAAAATAGATAGAACTGTTTCTGCCAGTGGAGCTACTGTTTAAATACAGTTTTTTCTAATATGCGTTTAAATACATATAAAAAGGCTTTCAATTTAATTGAAAGCCTTTTTAGTTTTTTTAATATTATGTGAGTTAAAATACTGTTTGCTTTAAAACTATTAAAGTGTTTCTTGCCATTTCCAAGCAGAAAGTAGCGCAACATCTAATCCAAGTTCGGCTTTCCACCCAAGCTCTTCATTAGCAAAATTTGTATCTGCGTAGGCTGCTGTAATATCACCTTCTCTTCTATCTACTAGTTTGTAATTTACTTTTTTACCTGTAACTTTTTCAAAAGTTTTTATAACTTCTAAAACAGAATTTCCTTTACCTGTACCTAAATTAAAAACTTCAAATTGAGATTTATTCTTATTGTTAATTAATCTTTTTAGAGCAACAATGTGTGCTTTTGCTAAATCAACTACATGAATATAATCACGCACGGCAGTTCCATCTGGAGTTGGATAGTCGCTTCCAAAAACTGATAATTCTTTTCTAATACCAGCTGCAGTTTGCACTACAAAAGGAATTAAATTTTGAGGAACTCCAATTGGTAATTCTCCAATTTTTGATGATTCGTGTGCACCTGTTGGGTTAAAATATCTTAACGCAATTGCTTTTAAATCAGTTACTTTTGTGGTGTCTTTAATAATTTCCTCACCAATTTGCTTTGTGTTTCCATAAGGAGATTCTGCAGGTTTTATCGGTGCCTTTTCTGTAATAGGTAATTCGTCCGCTTGTCCGTAAACAGTACAAGATGAGCTGAATATGAAATTGTTTAGGTTGTTAGCTTTCATTTCTTGAAGCAAATACACCAAACTTCCAATATTGTTTTCGTAATATTCTAAAGGCATTTGAACGCTTTCACCAACTGCTTTAGAAGCTGCAAAATGTATAACACCATCAACTTTATTAGTTGCGAAAAACTTTTTAACGTTTGTTTTATCTTTTAAATCAATATTAAAATAAGTAGGTTTTATTCCTGTTATTGAAGTGATTTTATCTAGAACTTCAATAGAAGTATTGGATAAATTATCAATAATCAAAACTTCAAAACCCTCATTTTGTAATTCTACAACGGTATGAGAACCAATAAAGCCTAGCCCACCTGTAACTAAAATTTTTTTCATAATTATTTAACGAAATTTAAAATTGTTGACGAAATAAAGTTCAATTGCTCTTCATCTAATTCGGTATGCATCGGTAAAGAAATAACGGTGTCAATTAGTTTATTTGTAACTTTAAAATCAGTTTCATTATAACGTTCATCTGCATATGCTTTTTGACTGTGTAAAGGTACAGGGTAGTAAATAGCATTTGGAATTCCATTATCTAATAAATGTTGGTGTAATTCGTTTCTTTTACCATTTAATATTTGTAAAGTGTATTGATGAAAAACGTGACAATCACAATTTTCACAGATAAATTCGCAGCTATTTCCTGTTTTAGGAGTTGTAATATTTACATTATTTTTAAACGCATTGTTATAAAATATTGCTGCCTTTCTGCGCGCATCACAATATGCGTCTAGGAGTGGTAATTTTATATTTAAAACAGCTGCTTGAACGCTGTCTAATCTAGAATTAACCCCAACAACATCGTGGTAATAACGCTTGTACATTCCGTGGTTAACAATTCCTCTAATTGTATGTGCTAAATCATCATCATTTGTGAAAATTGCACCACCGTCTCCATAACAGCCTAAATTTTTAGAAGGAAAGAAAGAAGTTGTTCCAATAGTTCCAATGGTTCCAGCTTTCTTTTTACTACCATCTTTAAATGTGTAATTTGCTCCAATTGCTTGTGCGGTATCTTCAATTACGAATAAGTTGTGTTCTTTAGCAATTTCTAATATAGCTTCCATATTTGCACATTGTCCGAATAAATGAACAGGTACAATGGCTTTTGTTTTTGGGGTAATTGCTTTTTTTAATGCCGCAATATCCATATTAAAAGTATCTTTTTCAACATCAACTAACACGGGTGTTAAGTGTAAAAGCGCGATAACTTCTACAGTTGCAGCAAAGGTAAAGTCGGCTGTAATTACTTCGTCCCCAGGTTCTAATCCTAAACCCATCATAGCAATTTGAAGTGCATCGGTACCATTTGCACACGGAATAACGTGTTTTACATCTAAATATGTTTCTAAATTTTTTTGAAAAGCATGAACTTCAGGTCCATTTATGTAAGCTGCAGATTTTAAAACTTCTGAAATTTTTGAATCAACTTGTTTTTGAATTTTAGCGTATTGACTTTGAAGGTCAACCATTTGAATTTTTTTCATGGTAAGATTTGTATGTATTCTAACAAACAAAAATACAATAAAAGAGATTCCTATCCAATCTAAAATATGGATTAGTTACTACAACGTTTTACTCAAATAAATCTGATGATAAATAGCGATCTCCACGATCACAAACAATGGCAACAATAATTCCTTTGTCTATGGTTTTAGATAATTTTACGGCTGCTGTAACTGCGCCTCCGCTACTCATTCCTGCAAAGACACCTTCTTCTTTTGCTAGTCTTTTGGTCATTTCCCTAGCTTCAGTTTCACTAACTTCAATTACAGTATCTACTTTTTTAGGATTGAATATTTTTGGTAAAAATTCTGGAGACCATTTTCTAATTCCTGGAATTTTAGAATTATCTGTTGGCTGTGCACCAATAATTTGAATGTTTTTATTTTTTTCTTTTAAGAAAGTTGAAGTTCCCATAATGGTTCCAGTTGTTCCCATTGCAGAAACAAAATGTGTTATTTCACCATTGGTGTCTCTCCAAATTTCGGGCCCAGTAGTTTTGTAATGTGCTTTCCAATTGTCTTCATTAGCAAATTGATTCAGCATTTTATATCCTTTTTCTTTTACCATTTTTTCGGCATAAGTTCTAGAGCCTTCAATGCCAATATCGCTAGACGTTAAGGTAACTTTTGCTCCATAGGCTTGCATAGTTTGTACTCTTTCTTTTGTTGAGTTTTCTGGCATCACCAGTTCAATTTTAATTCCAAATTGTTGCGCAATCATAGCCAAAGCAATACCTGTATTTCCACTTGTAGCTTCTATTAAATAATCTTTTTCCTGTAAATCGCCTTTTTCTAGAGCAGTAGCAATCATATTGTAAGCGGCTCTATCTTTTACACTTCCTCCAGGATTGTTTCCTTCTAATTTAAGATAGAGTGAAACACCTTCTTTTATTAAAATATTTTTGGCTTTTACTAATGGTGTATTTCCTATAAAATTGAATAAACTTTTAGATTTCATTTATTATTTTTTTTGTTTCAATTTAATTTCTGCTTTATGATATACTAAAGAGTTTTCTGGAATAGATTCTGTTATCCAAACGTTACCACCAATTATGCTGTTTTTTCCAATAACAGTTTTTCCTCCCAATATAGTTGCGTTTGCATAAATTGTTACATTTTCTTCAACAGTTGGGTGTCTTTTTACATTTTTTAATTCTTTTGAAACTTGTAACGCTCCTAAAGTAACACCTTGGTAAATTTTTACATGGTCTTTAATGATGCAAGTTTCACCAATTACGGTTCCAGTTGCGTGATCTATAAAAAAACTTTTGCCAATTGTAGCTCCTGAGTGAATGTCAGTTCCTGTTTTGCTATGTGCATATTCGCTCATGAGCCTTGGTATTAAAGGTGTTTTAAGTAAATGTAATTCGTGACTAAAACGATAAATTGCAATAGCATAAAACCCAGGATAAGCCATGTAAACTTCTTCAATACTATTTGATGCAGGGTCGTTGTTTACCAATTCTAGTGCATCTAAATTTAAATTTTCTAAAATTTCGGGAAGCTTGGATAAAAATGTTTTCCAGATTGTGCCACAAGGTTCTTTATTAATAATGCAAGCTAACTTGTAAATTTCATTAAAATCTATTTCTAATTGCTCAATATTTCTAGCAATGCACGTATCAGCATCAAATAAAGTTTGAAATAAGTTATCTGTAAATTTTTCAGTATTATGTTTTAAGCTGAAATTTAAGTGTGGTCGATTTTTACTCGATATTATTTTATTAATAATACTTTCCTTATCTGTCATAGTTTTACGTTTCTATATTTTAATTTAATAAGCTGTACCTAATTTTTTAACAATTAATTTCTTTTTGGTTATCATATTTTCTAACTGAGCGATGGAAATTTATTGCTTCAATAAGATTCTTTCCATATAAAATTTTAGTAATAAATTAGGGCCTTTACTACAGCTAATTAATCCTGTTAATTATATAATAGTAGATTGCCCTAAGTCAATATTATTTTTATTATAAAATGTATTTTCATCATCTAAAATAAAATCGCTTAAAAAATTTCCAACATTTGTTGTTGAAAAATGATTGGTACTATTTAAGTCTGGTGTAGTTATGTTTAGTTCAATAGATTTTTCAACGGCAGTTCTAATTGTTTCTGCTTCTTCATGTAACTGAAAATGGTCTAAAAGCATTGCGGCAGATAAAACAGCAGCTAAAGGATTGGCAATATTTTTACCTTTTGCTTGCGGGTACGAGCCATGAATTGGTTCAAACAAAGCAGTGTCTGTTCCAATTGAGGCAGAAGCTAATAAGCCAATAGATCCTGAAATTACACTTGCTTCATCAGATAAAATATCACCAAACATATTTTCAGTTAAAATTACATCAAATTGTTTTGGGTTTAATATAAGTTGCATGGCTGCATTGTCAACAAATAAAAAATTTAAATTAACGGTAGGGTAATTTTTAGAAATCTCAACGATGCGTTTCCTCCATAAGCGAGATGTTTCTAATACATTAGATTTATCAACCAAGGTTAGTTTTTTGCGTCTTATTTGTGCGCTTTTAAACGCTAAATGGGCAATTCTATCTATTTCTTTAACTGTATATTTACAAATATCAATAGCTTCTGTGCCTTCTTTATTTAATTCTTTTTTGCCAAAATAAATTCCACTTGTTAGTTCTCTAAAGATTACAAAATCTACACCTTTTATAACTTCGGCTTTTAAATTGGATTGATGAATAAGAGCATCATAAGTAGTTAATGGACGAATATTTGCAAAAAGACCTAAGCTTTTTCTAAGTTTTAATAAACCTTGTTCAGGACGCACTTTAGCATTGGGGTTGTTATCGTATTTGGGATCTCCAATGGCTCCAAATAAAATAGCATCTGCTTCGATACAAATTTTTAAAGTTGCATTGGGTAATGGGCTTCCAGTTTCCTCTATTGCAATTGCACCTACGCTAGCATATTTATATATAAAATTATGGTTGTATTTTTCTGCAATTGCATCTAACGCCTTTACTGCTTGTTGAATTACTTCTGGACCAATTCCATCGCCTGAAAGCAAAGCTATTTCTAGTTTCATTTGTTTATATTATTTTTTAATAGTCATATGTTATTCACCATATAGCATATAATATAGTAAATTTTTGCATACATATCTCTTAACTTTATTAATTCAAATTTTTTAGATGTAAAAATTGAGGTTAAGTTAAGTTATTCTTTTGAAAAAACATTAAAAAAATAATAGGATTATTAGTCGTTAAATATGAATATTTGTTTTTTGAATATGATTTAATTCCATTAAATGATGAATGTCGCTGTCATTTACTTCTTTATGAAAATCTGCAAACTTTAAAAACTGAGGATATATATCGTCTAATTCAATTTTTGTTAGGTCATAACCAACATTTTTAGCTCTATACGCCAATGCTGCTCTACCACTTCTAGCTGTTAAAACAATAGAAGATTCTGTTACTCCAACATCTTCAGGGTTCATAATTTCGTAAGTTTCTCTATTTTTTATAACACCATCTTGATGAATTCCAGAGCTATGAGCAAACGCATTTTCACCAATAACAGCCTTATTTGGTTGTACTATCATACCCATACTTCTTTGTACTAACAAGCTAGTGTCGTATAATAATTTAGTGTTAATATTAGTATCTAAATTTAAATAAGGATGCTGTTTCATAATCATAACTACTTCTTCTAAAGCAGTATTTCCGGCGCGTTCTCCAATTCCATTAATGGTACATTCTATTTGGCGTGCACCATTTTGAATTCCAGCAATTGCATTTGCAGTAGCTAAACCTAAATCGTTATGACAATGGCAAGATATAATTACATTATCAATACCTTTTACATTTTCTTTTAAGTATTTTATTTTTGCTCCGTATTCGTCTGGTAAACAATAACCCGTTGTATCTGGAATATTTAAAACAGTTGCTCCAGCTTTAATTACTTGTTCTAGCACTCTAGCTAAGTACTCATTGTCAGTTCTTCCAGCATCTTCAGCGTAAAACTCTACGTCTTCAACAAACTTTTTTGCATATGCTGTAGCTTCGAAAGCACGTTCAATTATTTTATCTTGAGTAGAATTAAATTTGTATTTAATATGAGACTCTGAAGTTCCAATACCTGTATGTATTCGAGGTCTTTTTGCATATTTTAATGCTTGTGCAGCAACTTCAATATCTTTTTTATTAGCTCTAGTTAACCCACAAACTATTGCATTTTTCACCAATTTTGAAATTTCTTCAACTGATGTGAAATCTCCTGGACTAGAAATTGGGAATCCAGCCTCAATAACGTCTACACCTAATAAATCAAGTCGTTTTGCTATTATTAATTTTTGTTCTGTATTTAGCTTGCAACCAGGTACTTGTTCTCCGTCTCTTAACGTTGTGTCAAAAATTTGGACTCGATTTTTACTCATTTCTAATTTTTTTTTATCACTTTTGAATACCAAAAATATGGGGTTACGTTTTTTATAGTTTGTGTAAATACACTTGTTTACTATATTCAAATGGATATTATTTTTTGTAAATAATTAATTATCAACAAGATAAAAATAAAATAGTTACAATGGCTATTGATCAAAAAGATTCGCTTTTTACTTTAGTGAAGTCACTTTCCAAATCTGAAAAACGACAATTTAAATTATATGTTGGCAGATTAGGCGGAAATGCTGAGGCAAACTTTATTACTTTGTTTAATTTATTAGATAAAGTGAATGTTTACGATGATAAACTAATTTTAGAAAAAACGAATATAAAAAAACAACAAATTTCAAATACAAAAGCACATTTATATCGTCAGATTTTAGTGAGTTTGCGTTTCAATCCTGTACATCAAAATATTAGAACTCAAATTAGAGAACAATTCGATTTTGCAGCTATTTTATACAATAAAGGTCTTTATAAACAAAGTCTTAAAATATTAGACAAAGCAAAAGATATTGCAATTTTTAATGGCGAAAATAATTTGGCTTATGAAATTGTTGAATTCGAAAAAGTAATAGAATCTCAGTATATTACACGAAGTATGAGTAATAGAGCAGATGAGTTAACCATACAGGCAAAAGAATTGAGTTTGCGAAATATTAGAATTAGCAAATTGTCTAATTTATCTTTGCAGTTGTATAGTTTAATGCTAAAACAAGGGTACGTAAAAGATAATAGAGATTCTAAATTATTAACTGATTATTTTGAAAAACGTTTGCCTAAATACGAGTTGTCTGAATTAGGTTTTAAAGAAAAGCTTTTTTTATATAAAGCATATTTATGGCATAGTTTAATAAAACAAGATTTTGTTTCTAGTTATAAATATTCACAAAAATGGGTAGATTTATTTGAGGAAAAACCTGAAATGAAAAAACAAAATCCTGTTTTTTATTTGAAAGGAGTTAATTACTTAGCGGAATCTTTATATCTAATTAAATATCGAAAAAAGTTTAAGAAAGTACTTGAAAATTTTGATTTCAATATAAAGAACAATAAGATTATTTTAAATGAGAATACCAAAACATTAGCGTTTTTATACTACAATCAAAATAAGTTAAATCTATATTTTTTAGAAGGTAGATTTACTAAAGGATTGACCTTTGTTCAAAAGCTATTACTAGAAATACAGCAATATGAAGAGCATATAGACGCTCACCATATTATGGTTTTTTATTACAAAATAGGCTGTATGTATTTTGGAGCTGGAGATAACGAAACATGTATTTTTTATCTTGAAAAAATAATACATAATAAAGATTTAAAAATGCGTGAAGATTTATTGTGTTTCTCACGGGTTTTAAATTTGGTAGCTCATTATGAGGCAGGAATGGATTATAATATTGAAAAATTGATAGTCTCTACCTATAAGTTTTTGTTGAAAATGAACGACTTACATGAGGTGCAAAGAAAAATGATTGAATTTTTAAAGAATTTAAGTAATATTTATCCGCAAGATTTAAAGAAAGAGTTTATTAAGCTACATGCTGAATTAAAAAAATACGAAAATCACCCTTTTGAAAGGCGTGCATTTTTGTATTTGGATATTTTATCATGGTTAGAAAGTAAAATAGAAAATCAACCTGTAGAATTAATTATTAAACAAAAGGCAAAAAAACTTTTAAAGTAAAAAAAATAGTTACATATTTGTATCATAAAATTATGACAAACATACTTATTAATATCATTTCTATTATTGTCTCTGTGATTATTCACGAGTAGATAAGGAATTGTTATTATAATTATTATAAAATTATTGAGCCTTCCTAATTTAATTTAGGGAGGCTTTTTTTATTGAATAAGGAAAAAGTAAACATAATTTTAAACAATATTATTGATTTCTAACTTTTATAAGTTAATGTAATTTTTTTAAGAAATAATCATTGTAAAAGAAAGAGTGTTAATTTACAGTATAACAGTTGTTTATGTTAAATTATTGTAATGTGACTATTGTAAAAAAAGTAAATGAAAAAAATAATACAATAAATGGTGAGTTAAATTTGTGTCTTATTGAAAAATAAATAATAAAATCGAAGTTACTTTAAATATAATTTAAGGTAATTAAAAAAGTATTAAATTAAATGCAATTAAATAAATATAGTAAAAGAGTTACTCAAGATCCAACACAGCCTGCAGCACAAGCTATGTTATATGGTGTAGGGCTATCGGATGATGATATGAAGAAGCCTCAAATTGGAATTGCAAGTACTGGTTACGATGGTAATCCGTGTAATATGCATCTAAATGGGTTAGCTGGGAAAATTAAAGAAGAGGTCAATAAAAATAATGAAGTCGGTTTAATTTTTAACACAATCGGTGTAAGTGATGGTATTTCAATGGGAACATCGGGAATGAATTATTCTTTGCCTTCTCGAGATGTAATAGCAGATTCTATTGAAATTGTTATGAATGCTCAAAGCTACGATGGTTTAGTTACTGTTGTGGGATGTGATAAAAATATGCCAGGTGCAATTATGGCAATGTTGCGTTTAAATCGTCCATCTTTAATGGTGTATGGTGGAACTATTGCTTCAGGAAAATACAATGGAAGAAAATTAAATATTGTTTCTGCTTTTGAAGCTCTAGGTCAAAAAATTGCTGGAGAAATTACAGAAGAAGAATATAAAGAAATTATAAAAAATGCAATACCAGGTGCTGGTGCTTGCGGAGGTATGTATACTGCAAATACCATGGCTTCTTCAATTGAAGCATTAGGGTTTGCATTGCCTTATAACTCATCCATTCCTGCAGAAAACCCACATAAAGAAACTGAAAGTGAGCGTATTGCAGCCGCTATTAAAAATTTATTAGAATTAGATTTAAAACCTCTAGACATTATTACTAAAAAATCTTTAGAGAATGCAGTTGCTTTGGTAAACGCACTAGGTGGATCAACAAATGCTGTTTTACATTATTTGGCAATTGCACATGCTGCGGGTATTGAATTTACATTAGAGGATTTTCAACGAGTAAGTGATCGAACTCCATTAATTGCAGATTTAAAACCAAGTGGAGAGTACTTAATGGAAGATGTACACGGTGTTGGTGGTACACCAGCGGTAATGAAATATTTATTAGAACAAGGGTTTTTACACGGAGATTGTATGACAGTTACTGGTAAAACTTTAGCCGAAAATTTAGCAGATGTAAAAGCACTAAGTTTTGAAGAAGATCAACAAGTAATTCATCCAACAGAAAAAGCTCTAAAATCTTCAGGAAATCTTCAAATACTATATGGAAATTTAGCAACAGAAGGTTCGGTAGCAAAAATAAGTGGAAATGAGGGGAGTTTGTTTGAAGGAAAAGCAGTAGTTTTTAATAGTGAACAAGAAGCAAATGATGGAATTGGAGCAGGAAAAGTATCTAGAGGAGATGTTGTTGTTATTAGATATGTTGGTCCAAAAGGAGGTCCTGGAATGCCAGAAATGTTAAAGCCAACTTCTATGATTATGGGTGCTGGTTTAGGAAAATCTGTTGCTTTAATCACAGACGGACGTTTTTCTGGAGGAACACACGGTTTTGTAGTTGGGCATATTACTCCAGAAGCGCAATCGGGAGGAGGAATTGGATTGGTAAAAAATGGAGATATTATTGTAATTGATGCAATTAATAAAACTATCAATATGAAAATTTCAGATGCGGAGCTAGAAAAAAGAAAAGAACAATGGAAAGCACCAGCATTAAAACATACAAAAGGAATATTATATAAATACGCAAAAACCGTTTCTTCTGCTTCAGAAGGTTGTGTAACGGATAAATTTTAAACCTATGGAGATATTGAAAAAAGAGGTTCAACAAAAAAGCACTACAACATCTGTTAAAATTACAGGAGCCGAGGCAGTTATAAAATGTTTGTTAGAAGAAAATGCTGATTTAGCATATGGTTATCCAGGAGGAGCCATCATGCCAGTGTACGATGAAATTTATAATTATAGAAAAGACTTTCACCATGTATTAACTCGCCACGAACAAGGAGCTGTTCATGCAGCACAAGGTTTTGCACGTGTTACAGGAAAACCAGGGATTGTATTTGCTACTTCTGGCCCAGGTGCAACAAATCTAGTAACAGGAATAGCAGATGCACAAATAGATTCTACACCTTTGGTTTGTATAACAGGTCAGGTTGCTTCTCACTTGTTAGGGTCTGATGCTTTTCAGGAAACTGATATTATTGGAATTTCAACTCCAGTAACTAAATGGAATTATCAAATAACGAAAGCTTCAGAAATTCCTGAAGTAATGGCAAAAGCATTTTATATTGCTAAATCTGGTCGTCCAGGTCCTGTTTTAATCGATATTACAAAAGACGCACAATTTGGAGAAGTAGATTTTTCATATAAGAAATGTGAAAAAATTAGAAGTTATAGAGCAATTCCTGAATTTGAAACAGAAAAAGTAAAAGACGCTGCTACAATAATAAACAGTGCAAAAAAACCATTTATTGTTTGGGGGCAAGGTGTAATTATTGGTGAAGCTGAACAAGAGTTTAAAAATTTTATAGAAAAAACAAACATTCCTTCTGCCTCTACTGGTTTAGGACTTTCGGCATTGGATACTGCACACCCTTTAAATGTTGGAATGGTAGGTATGCACGGAAATTATGCACCAAATGTATTAACTAATTCTTGTGATGTTTTAATTGCTATTGGTATGCGTTTTGACGATCGTGTTACTGGTAATCTAGCAACCTATGCAAAACAAGCAAAAGTAATTCACTTTGAAATTGATCCTGCGGAGATAGATAAAAATGTAAAAACCGATGTTGCAGTTTTAGGTTCGGTAAAGGAAACTTTAGTAGAAATAATGCAATATGTTGATAAAGCAGATCATAGCGAATGGATGCAGGAATTTGATAAACTATATCAAATTGAGAAAGAAACTGTAATTCAAAATCAATTAAATCCAACTAAAGTAGGCTTAACTATGGGAGAAGTTTTAGGGGGAATTAATAAGGAAACTAATGGAGACGCAGTAATTGTGACCGATGTAGGTCAACATCAAATGTTTGCTTGGCGTTATGCTAACTTTACAAAAACTAGAAGTAATGTTACTTCTGGTGGACTGGGAACAATGGGGTTTGCATTACCAGCAGCAATTGGTGCAAAAATGGGTGTTCCAAATCGTGAAGTAATTGCAATAATTGGAGATGGTGGTTATCAAATGACGTGTAATGAGTTAGGTACAATTCTTCAAACCAAAGCTGCAGTAAAAATTGTAGTATTAAATAATGGATATTTAGGAATGGTACGTCAATGGCAAGAGTTATTTTTTGACAAACGTTACGCTTCAACCGAAATGGTGAGTCCAGATTTTGTAAAACTAGCAAAAGCTTATGATATTGAATCGCAAAGAGTTTCTAAGCGTGAAGATTTAGCAGAAGCAATAAAAACAATGGTACAATCTAAAGAATCCTACTTTCTTGAAGTGATTATTGAAAAAGAAGACAATGTTTTTCCAATGATACCAACAGGAGCAAGTGTTTCAGATATAAGATTAAGTTAATTATGGAAGAAATTAAAAATTTTACATTTTCGGTATATACAGAAAATAACGTAGGAATATTAAACCGCCTTTCGGCAATATTTTTAAAACGTCATATCAATATTGAAAGTATGACAGTTTCAAAGTCAGAGATAGATAATGTTCACAGATTTACATTTGTTGTAAATATTTCAGAAATACAAGCATACAAGTTAGTTGGACAATTAGAAAAGCAAATTGAAGTAATTCGCGCCTTTTATCATACTCAAGATGAAATTATTTATCATGAAACTGCTTTATTTAAAATTTCAAACGAGCATTTATATGATGAAAAAATTCAGAATAAATTAAAATTTAGAAGAGCTCATATTATTTCAATTACAGATCGCTATTTTGTGATAGAGGCTTCTGGTTTAAAAGAAGATATTGATAATATGTATGAAAAATTAAAGCCTTATGGTTTGTTGCAATTTGTACGTTCAGGTAGAATTGCAATTACAAAGCCTAAAATGGCAATATCAGAATTATTAGCAGAAATAAACTAAAAGAATAAAGATAGAAAAAATGACAAATTATTTTAACACACTTTCATTAAGAGATAAATTAGATCAATTAGGAAAATGTAGATTTATGAGTGCTGATGAATTCAGCGAAGGTGTGGCAGCTTTAAAAGGAAAAAAAATAGTAATTGTAGGTTGTGGAGCTCAAGGTTTAAATCAAGGTTTAAACATGAGAGACTCTGGTTTAGATGTATCTTATACGTTAAGACCAGCAGCAATATCAGAAAAGAGACAATCTTTTGTAAATGCTTCTGAAAACAATTTTGCAGTAGGAACGTATGAAGAAATGATTCCAACTGCCGATTTGTTAATTAACCTAACACCAGATAAACAACATACAGCTGTAGTAAGTGCAGTTATGCCTTTAATGAAAAAAGGAGCAGCTTTATCATATTCTCACGGTTTCAATATTGTTGAAGAGGGAATGCAAATTAGAAAAGATATTACCGTAATTATGGTAGCGCCAAAATCACCAGGTTCTGAAGTTAGAGAGGAATTTAAAAGAGGTTTTGGAGTGCCAACTTTAATTGCAGTGCATCCAGAAAATGATCCAGAAGGAAAAGGTTGGGACTACGCAAAAGCATATGCCGTTGGAACAGGTGGACATACAGCGGGAGTTTTAGAATCTTCATTTGTTGCTGAGGTAAAATCAGATTTAATGGGTGAACAAACCATACTTTGTGGATTGTTACAAACAGGATCCATTTTATGTTTCGATAAAATGGTTGAAGAAGGTGTTGATGCAGGGTATGCTTCAAAATTAATTCAATACGGTTGGGAAACAATTACCGAAGCTTTAAAGCACGGTGGAATAACCAATATGATGGATAGATTGTCTAATCCAGCAAAAATTGCAGCATTCAACGCTTCCGAAGAATTAAAAGATATTATGCGTCCGTTGTTTCAAAAACATATGGATGATATTATGAGTGGTCATTTCTCTAAAACGATGATGGAAGATTGGGCAAATGACGATGTAAACTTATTAACTTGGAGAGCAGCAACAGGCGAAACAGCTTTTGAGAAAACACCTCCAGCTGATGTGGAAATTTCTGAACAAGAATATTTTGACAATGGAGTTTTAATGGTTGCAATGGTAAAAGCGGGTGTAGAATTGGCTTTTGAAGCTATGACAGAATCTGGTATTATTGAAGAATCTGCTTACTATGAATCGTTACACGAAACACCGTTAATTGCTAACACAATTGCACGTAAAAAATTATTTGAAATGAACCGTGTAATTTCTGATACAGCAGAATATGGTTGTTATTTATTTGACCACGCTTGTAAGCCTTTAATTGCAGATTATGTTAAAAAAACACCTAGTAACTTTGTTGGAAGACCATTTAATAATGGATCAAATGGAGTTGATAACAAAGAATTAATTGAGGTAAATGATGTAATTAGAAATCACCCAGTTGAAGAAATTGGAGAATTTTTAAGAGCATCAATGACAGCAATGATTAAAATAGTTTAAAACCTAAATTTTGAGTGAAACTATTAAAAATAGTATTTCATTAGAAGAAATACACAAAGCTCAACAGAGCATCAAAGGAGTTGTTCAGGCAACTCCTTTGGTGTTTATGAAGAACTTTTCTGAATATTACAATGCTAATGTTTATTTTAAGAGAGAAGATTTACAAGTAGTCCGTTCTTATAAAATTAGAGGAGCTTACAATAAAATTCAAGGTTTATCAAAAGATGAATTACAAAACGAAATTGTTTGTGCTAGTGCAGGAAATCATGCTCAAGGAGTTGCGTATGCTTGTAATAAACTAAAAGTTCATGGAACAATTTTTATGCCTGTTACAACTCCTAATCAAAAAATTGATCAGGTTAAAATGTTTGGAGGTCAATTTGTTGAGGTAAAACTTTTTGGAGATAGTTTTGATGATAGTCAAAAAGCGGCATCAGAATTTTGTATAAAAAACAACAGTACTTTTGTACATCCTTTTGATGATTTAGACGTAATTGCTGGTCAAGGAACTGTGGGCTTAGAAATACTAGATGACATTGATAGGCCGATTGATTATTTGTTTATGCCAGTTGGTGGCGGAGGTTTGGCATCTGGAGTTGGAAGCGTATTTAAAAATTTAAGTCCTGCTACTAAGTTAATTGGAATTGAGCCAAAAGGAGCGCCCTCGTTAACAAATTCATTAGAAAAAGGAGAAAATACCACCTTAACAAAAATTGAAAAGTTTGTAGATGGTGCAGCGGTAAAACGTATTGGGGAGCTTACTTTTGAGTTTTGTAAAGATTTATTAGACGGAACAGATACTGTTTGCGAAGGTTTAATTTGTGCCACAATTTTAAAGGTTTATAACGAAAATGCTTTGGTAGTAGAACCTGCGGGAGCACTTTCAATAGCTGCTTTAGAGCAGCACAAAGAACAAATAAAAGGTAAAACCGTTGTTTGTATAATAAGCGGAGGTAATAACGACATTACCCGAATGGAAGAAATGAAAGAACGCGCTTTATTATACCAAGGTTTAAAACATTATTTTATTATTCGGTTTCCACAAAGAGCAGGTGCCCTAAAGGAATTTGTAGTTGATGTTCTAGGTCCTAATGATGATATTTCGTATTTTGAATACACCAAAAAAAATAATAGAGATAAAGGTCCAGCGGTAGTTGGAATTGAATTAAAATCTAAAGGAGATTTTGAGCCTTTGGTAGCAAGAATGGAGCAAAAAGGATTTTTAGGAGAGTACTTAAATGATAATCCGCAACTTTTTCAATTTTTAATTTGATAAAATTAAGGTCTTTGAAAAATTAATTGTTAAATATAAACGATATTCTTTGAAATATTGTTAATTATTAAACAAGTTGATGTTTGCTTTAAAATTTTACGTAATATTGCACTAATGAAAACACAGAATTATAATTTAGTAATTGTACGTCGCTTCACTCGTCGCCCCTTGAGGGCCTAATTTTCTATTGATTACGGTGCGTCCGTTTTCACATTTCAACAAAACATCAATAAACATTTATAAAATTTAAAAAGTAATCAATGAAAGTTGTTATTGCTAATATATCGCATATTAAATATGCAGAAATAATTTGTGAGACCATTGAAGAGTCTGCTAAAGTAAGAGGAACTGGTATTGCTCAACGAACACCTGAATACATCATAAAAAAAATTAGTACAGGAGATGCTGTAATTGCTATTGAAAATGATGAATTTGCAGGATTTTGTTACATAGAAACCTGGGACAATGCTTCTTTTGTTGTAAATTCTGGATTAATTGTGCACCCTAACTTTAGGAATCAAGGTTTAGCTAAAACAATTAAAAAGAAAATTTTAGAATATTCTTTAGAAAAATACCCTGATGCAAAAATTTTTGGAATTACTACAGGCTTAGCGGTATTAAAAATTAATTATGAATTAGGCTACCAACCAGTAACTTTTTCTGAATTAACAACAGATGAAGCTTTTTGGAATGGCTGTAGAACTTGTAAGAATTTTGATGTTTTAACTAGAACAGAACGTAAAATGTGTTTGTGTACAGGAATGTTATACGATCCAAAACATGAAAAGAACGTAAAAACACACAAATACAATTCAAAAGTATTAAGTAGATTAAAAAGAATAAAACAAGCATTATTTTTAAAAAAGAATAAAAAATAAAGTCATGGAAAAAGTTGTAGTTGCATATAGCGGAGGTTTAGACACATCATATTGTGTAAAATATTTACAGAACGAATTAAATTTAGAAGTTCATAGCGTACTTGTAAATACAGGTGGTTTTTCTTTGGAAGAATTAAAAGTTGTGGAAGCAAAAGCTTACGATATGGGTGTAAAGTCTCATATAAATCAGAATATTTTAGATATTTATTACGAAAAGGCCATTAAATTTATGGTGTATGGTAATGTATTAAAAAATAATACTTATCCACTGTCGGTAAGTGCTGAGCGTGTTTTTCAGGCTATTGAAGTTGTTGAGTATGCTAAAAAAATAAACGCAAAGTATATTGCACACGGAAGTACAGGAGCTGGAAATGATCAAGTGCGTTTTGATATGATCTTTCAAACATTGGCACCAAATATTGAAATAATTACTCCAATTAGAGACTTAAAATTATCTAGACAGGAAGAAATAGCATATTTAGAAAAGCACGGTGTAGATTATCCTTGGTCTAAGGCAAAATATTCAATTAATAAAGGAATTTGGGGCACAAGTGTTGGTGGTGTTGAAACGCTAACATCACACCAAGCTTTACCAGAGGAAGCATATCCAAGTCAGTTAGAAAAAACAGTGCCAACAGATGTTAAACTACATTTTGAAAAAGGACAAATTGTAGGTTTGAATGATGAATTTGATACGCCAGTAAATACTATTTTAAAGTTAGAAGCAATTGCTTCAAAATATGCTATTGGTAGAGATATTCATGTTGGAGATACTATTGTAGGAATTAAAGGTAGGGTTGGTTTTGAAGCTGCTGCGGCTACTGTAATTATAAAAGCACACCATCTATTAGAAAAACATGTGCTTTCTAAATGGCAACAAAATTTAAAAGAAGGTCTAGGTAGTACTTACGGAATGTTATTGCACGATGGACAATATTTTGAGCCTGCAATGCGAGATATTGAAGCATATTTAACCAATTCTCAAAAAACAGTAACAGGTGAAGTTTTTGTAACTTTAAAACCGTATCATTTTAGTTTAAATGGAATTGAATCTAAACATGATTTAATGAAATCTAAGTTCGGCGAATATGGAGAAACAAATAAAGCTTGGTCGGCAGAAGATGCCAAAGGATTTATTAAGATTTTAGGTACTGCAAATAAAATTTATCACAGTGTAAATTCAGAATTATGATTAAAGTAGGAATAGTTGGAGGAGCTGGTTATACAGCAGGTGAATTAATAAGATTATTGGTAAATCATTCAAAAGTTACATTAGATTTTGTGTACAGTACTTCAAATGCTGGAAATTATATTTATCAAGTGCATCAAGATTTATTAGGAACTTTAGATTTAAAATTTACAAATGAAATTAACCCAGAAGTTGATGTGCTATTTTTATGTTTAGGTCATGGTAATTCAACCTCTTTTTTAGAAAATAATTCATTCTCAGAAAACACTAAAATTATCGATTTAAGTAACGATTTTAGATTAAAAGCTGATGCGATTTTTCAAGGGAAAGAATTTGTTTATGGACTTCCAGAACTTCAAAAGGAAAACATTAAAACTGCAAATCATATTGCAAATCCGGGTTGCTTTGCAACATCAATTGAGTTGGCATTATTGCCGATGGCAAATGCAGGTTTGTTGAATAGTTCTGTGCATATAAATGCAACTACGGGAGCCACTGGAGCAGGAGTTTCTCCTGGCGCAACAACACATTTTGCTTGGAGAGATAATAATTTTTCGGTGTATAAAGCTTTTACACATCAGCATTTAGGTGAAATTGGAGAGAGCTTAAAAGGGCTTCAAAATAATTTTAATAATGAGTTGTTTTTTATTCCAAATAGAGGAAATTTTAGTAGAGGTATTTTTACTTCTATTTATTTAAAGTTCGATGAAAGTATAGAAAAAGCCTATCAATTATTTGAAGATTATTACAAAGAAGCTGCTTTTACACACATTTCAAAAACGCCAATTCATTTAAAACAAGTGGTAAATACTAATAATTGCTTCTTGCATTTACAAAAGCATGAAGGAATGCTGTTAATCACTTCAGAAATAGATAATTTATTAAAAGGAGCATCTGGTCAAGCAATTCAAAATATGAATTTAATGTTTGGTTTTGATGAAAAAGAAGGATTGAATTTAAAAGCGAATTCTTTTTAAAGGATTGAATTAAAACCAATAACAAGGAAATGAAAATAGCCATTTTAGGAACAGGAAATTTAGGGTACTCAATAGCTATAGGTATCTTATCTCAAAACAATTTTAAGTTCAAGAATTTATACCTAACAAAGCGTAATACGGAATCTTTAAACTCTTGGAGTAAATTGCCAAATGTTAAAATTTCAAGCGATAATAAAAGGGCTGTCCGTTTTTCTGATGTTGTTATTATTGCTGTTCAACCAGCTCAATTACAAGGTGTTTTAGAGGAGATTAAGGACGTAATAAATCCTAAAAGGCATACAATTATCTCCGTTGTAACTGGTAGAAAAATAGCGGATATAGAGGCTGTAGTTGGAACTGAAGTGGCAATTGTGCGAAGTATGCCAAATACTGCTATTTCTGTTGGACAATCAATGACCTGTTTGAGTGCTAATTTAAGAGGTAAAAAGAATATAGAATCTGCAAAAACTATATTTAATTCTTTAGGACAAACTATGTGTATTGAAGAAAATTTAATGCAAGCAGCAACTGTTATTTGTGCAAGTGGTATTGCCTTTTGGATGCGTTTAATAAGAGCAACTGCCCAAGGAGCTGTACAACTTGGTTTTGACGCAAAAGAAGCGCAAGAACTATCTATGCAAACTGCTTTGGGAGCTGCAAGTTTATTAATAAAATCTGGAAATCATCCAGAGGAAGAAATTGATAAAGTAACTACACCAAGTGGCTGTACTATTGAAGGTTTAAACGAAATGGAGCACCAAGGTTTAAGCGCTTCATTAATTAGAGGTTTAGTAACTTCATTTGAAAAAATTAATCAGATTTAAAAATTAAATTATGGAATCATTTGATGTATATCCGTTGTACAATGTTACACCTGTAAAGGCAAAAGGAACTTATGTTTGGGATGAAAAAGGAACAAGATATTTAGATTTATATGGTGGTCATGGAGTTATTTCTGTGGGTCATTCGCATCCGAAATATGTCGAGTCAATTTCTAATCAATTAAATAAAATTGGATTTTACTCTAACTCAATTCAGAATCCTTTACAACAAGAATTAGCTGAAAAATTAGGACGCATTTCAGGATGTGAAAAGTACAATTTATTTTTATGTAATTCTGGTGCAGAGGCAAATGAAAATGCTTTAAAATTGGCATCTTTTGTTACTAAAAAAAGCAGAGTTGTTTCATTTAAAAATTCATTCCATGGTAGAACTTCTGCAGCAGTTGCTGCAACAGATAATTTAGCTATTAATGCACCAATTAATTTACAGCAAAAAGTTACTTTTCTTCCTTTAAATGATATTGGGTTGGTAATTCATGAATTAGGAAAAGGAGATGTAGCAGCAGTAATAATTGAAGGAATTCAGGGAGTTGGTGGTTTGGATGAAGGTGAAAAGAAATTCTTTAAAAAAGTTAAAAAAGCCTGTAAAAAAAGTAAAACTTTGTTGATTTTAGATGAAATTCAATCTGGTTATGGTAGAAGTGGACAGTTTTTCGCATTTCAACATCATAAAATAAAACCAGATATAATTACTACAGCCAAAGGTATGGCAAACGGATTTCCGATTGGTGGGGTTTTAATTTCGAAAAAAATAAAAGCGAAATACGGAATGTTGGGAACAACTTTTGGTGGTAATCATTTGGCGTGTGCTGCAGCAATATCTGTATTAGATATTATTGAAGAAGAGCATTTAATACAAAATGTAAATGAAGTTTATAGCTATTTTTTACAAGAAATTAAGGCTGTTCCAAAAATTAAAAAAGTAAAAGGTAAAGGTTTAATGTTAGGGGTTGAATTTGATTTTGAAGTAGGAGAATTACGTAAAAAGTTAATTTTCGAAAAACATATTTTTACAGGTGGTTCTAGTAATAAAAACTTATTAAGAATATTACCTCCTTTAACAATAACGAAAGAACAAGTTGATGAGTTTATAATTGCATTAAAAGAGGTTTTAGTATAATGAGTTTGCTATTAACAGAAAAAAAACGGAATGATGTTTTAGAAACAATGGCTAAATTAATAGTGGATGAAAAAGACGTTATTTTATCAGTAAATAAAGAAGAGTTAGATTCATATTTTGGTGGAGATTTAGCAATGTTTGACCGTTTAAAAGTTGATGAAGCTAAAATTGATGGTATGGCGTTATCATTAAAACAATTAATGGCTGATGCAGATCCTTTAGGAAAGGAATTATACAGTTTTACACATGAAAATGGAATAAACGTTATTAATAAAACAGCACCCTTTGGAACAGTTTTAATTATTTATGAATCTAGACCCGATGTTACAGTTGAAGCCGCTGCAATTGCTTTTAAATCTGGAAATAAAATTTTATTAAAGGGAGGAAAAGAATCAACAAAATCGAATTTAAAAATTGTAGAGTTGTGGCATAAAGCACTTAAAACTCATGATATTTCAACAGATTGGGTGACATATTTAAATTATAATAGAGCAGAAACCCAAGATTTTTTAAAAAATCCAACTCAAAAAGTAGATTTAATTGTGCCTCGTGGAGGAGAGAAATTAATCGCTTTTGTTAAAGAAAACACCTCTTGTCCAGTAATTGTAAGCGGACGAGGAAATAACTTTGTGTATGTAGATACAGAGGCAGGTTTAGGAATTGCTCTTGATATTATTGTGAATGCAAAAACAACTAAAGTTTCAGCCTGTAATGCAGTTGATAAAGTATTGATTAATGATGAACTGATTTCTAAAACAAGTTTTGTTAAAAATTTAATTGAAAAATTAAAGGCAGCTGATGTAAAGGTTTTTGGAGATAAAGTTATAGCAAAGTTTGAAGATGTTAATCAAATTAAAAATGAAGCTATTTGGTTTGAAGAGTTTTTAGATTATAAAATTGTTTTAGGAAGTGTTGCTTCAACAAATGAAGCTATTAAGATTGTAAATAAATATGGCGGAGGACATTCAGCTTCAATAATTACAAAAAATAATAAAACCGCTCAAAATTTTATGGAATCAGTTGATTCCGCAGCAGTTTATCAAAATGCCTCAACTAGATTTACGGATGGTGGTCAGTTTGGTTTAGGTGGCGAGCTGGCAATTAGTACAGACAAATTACATCACAGAGGACCAATGGGTTTACAGCATTTGGTAACAAATAAATGGTATATTTTTGGCGATGGGCAAATCAGATAAAAAACGAATTTTACTTAAAATTGGTTCCAATGTTTTAACAAAAGAAACCAATCAAATCTCTAGAGGTAAACTGGAAGATATTGCACGCCAAATTGCATCATTAAAAGATGAATACGAATTTATAATAGTTAGTTCTGGAGCAATTGTAGTTGCAAAACAGTTTGTGAAATTAGAAAGCAATGGAAAATCAATAAATGTAAAACAAGCACTGGCTTCTATTGGTCAGCCACATTTAATGCGTATATTTCATGAGAATTTTTGGGAACTTGGACTTTTAACTTCACAGTGTTTATTGTCGTATTCAGATTTCAAAAAGGAAGAGTCTAAAACAAACATAAAGAACACAATTAATGTGTTGGTTAAAAACAATTATATTCCAATTATTAATGAAAATGATACCGTTGCAACTGATGAAATTAAATTTGGAGATAACGATAAATTATCAGCCTTAGCAGCGGCACTTTTAAAGGTAGATTTATTAATAATTGCAACAAATACGAATGGAATTTACACAAAAGATTCTATTGATGCTGGATGTGCTAAAACTATTAAGGAGTCTTCAAATATTGAAAGTTTAAAAATGCAAATTCAAAGTGCAATTTCTCAGCATGGAACTGGAGGAATGACAACAAAAATTGATGCTGCTGAAATTGCACAGAATGCAACTATAGAAACTTGGATTGTAAATGGATTAAAAGATAATTTTATAATAGACGCGATTCAAAATCAATCGGAATTCACTAAGATAATTTCAAAATAAAATGAAACATTATTTACATATCAACGATTTAAAGAATTTACAAGAAACTGTAAAAGAGGCTATTGACTTAAAAAAGAATGAACACGAATTTGGTTTTCTGGGTAAAGGAAAAACTATTTGTTTATTGTTTTTTAACAATAGTTTAAGAACGCGTTTAAGTACTCAAAAAGCAGCTCAGAATTTAGGATTAAACTGTATTGTTATGAATTTTGGGAGCGAAGGTTGGCAATTGGAGTATGAAGATGGGGTGGTAATGAATCAAGATAAATCAGAGCACGTTAAGGAGGCAGCAAAAGTTATTGCACAATATTGTGATATTGTTGCAATTAGAGCATTTGCCAGTTTAACCGATAAAGAGAAAGATTTAGCTGAAATTGTGCTAAATAATTTTAAAAAATACGCTGGTATTCCAGTTGTAAATATGGAAAGTGCTGTCGGTCATCCATTACAAGCTTTGGCAGATGCTATTACTATAGAAGAGCATAAAGTTCCACACAAACCAAAAGTAGTGCTTTCTTGGGCGCCACATCCAAAAGCATTGCCGCATGCGGTTGCAAATTCGTTTGTAGAAATGATGCAGTTGCAAGATGCAGATTTTGTAATTACGCATCCTAAAGGGTACGAATTAGATCCAGAAATTACTAAAAGTTCTAAAATTGAATACAACCAAGAAAAGGCATTGGAAAATGCAGATTTTGTGTATGTAAAAAACTGGAGTTCTTTTAAAGAGTACGGAGAAGTAATGATAAGCGATCCAAGTTGGATGTTGACATCAGATAAAATGAAACATACAAATAATGGTAAATTTATGCATTGTTTACCTGTACGTAGAAATGTAATTGTAGCCGATGAAGTTATAGATTCTGAAAATTCTATTGTTATAGAACAAGCAAATAATAGAACATATGCCGCACAAATTGTATTGAAAAAGATATTGGAGAATTTATAAATATAAATACAACTGTTGTTACCATATTCGTAGGAATGACAAAAGAAAAATATAAATGAACAAACCAACACTAAAAATTGTAAAAATAGGAGGAAACGTTATTAATAATATAGACGTTTTGCATTCTTTTTTAAAAGATTTTGCAGCTTTAGATGGACCTAAAATTTTGGTGCATGGTGGGGGAAGAAAAGCATCTGAAGTTTCTGCTGCAATGGGTTTAGAACCTAAAATGATTAAGGGTCGTAGAGTTACAGATGAAGCTACTATTGAGGTTGTAACTATGGTATATGCTGGTTTGTTAAATAAAAATATTACTGCCAAATTGCAAAGTTTTGGATGTAATTCAATGGGTTTGTCGGGCGCAGATGCCAATTGTATTTTAGCACATAAACGTATTGTAAAGGATATTGATTATGGTTTTGCAGGAGATGTTGATGCTATAAATTCAGAAATTATTGATGTCCTGCTTCAGAATAATGTAACGCCAGTTTTTTGTGCTATTACACATGATAAAAACGGACAATTATTAAATACAAACGCGGATACTATTGCTTCGGAAGTTGCTATTGGAATGAGTAATTTGTATAAAGTTGAACTAAATTATGTATTTGAATTAAAAGGTGTTTTGGAGAATATTGAAGATGAAAATTCGGTAATTACAGATATTAATTTAGAAAAATACAGGCAATTAGTAGCGAAAGGAATTATTGCTGACGGAATGCTTCCTAAATTACATAATTGTTTTAATTCACTTGAAAAAGGTGTTAATAAAGTGAAAATAGGAGATGCTTTATTGATGAAGAAAACGAATAAATTATATACAACATTAAGCTTGTAAAAATGATAAAACAACTTACAAAGGAAGCTATTGAATTGCTTCAAAAATTAATTTCAAAGCAATCATTCTCTGGAGAAGAAAATGAAACAGCTTTGTTAATAATGCAATGGTTTTCAGACCATAATATAAAATTTAAGAGTGAGGTTCATAATGTTTGGGCTAAGAATAAATATTTCGACACTTCAAAAAAAACAATTTTATTAAACTCGCATCACGATACCGTAAAGCCTAATAAAGGATATGCCAGAGATCCGTTTAAGCCAGAAATTATTGATGGAAGATTATATGGCTTGGGAAGTAATGATGCCGGAGGTTGTTTGGTTTCATTATTAGCAACTTTTACGTATTTATACAATAGAAAAGATTTAAAATATAACTTTATAATGGTGGCTTCTGCAGAAGAGGAAAATACAGGTCCAAATAGTTTGGTAAGTGTTATTCCTATTCTTCCAGAAATTGATTTTGCCATTGTAGGTGAACCAACTTTAATGAATTTAGCAATTTCAGAAAAAGGATTGATGGTGTTGAATTGTGAAGCAAAAGGAACTTCTGGACACGCAGCTCATGGAAACGCTGATAATGCAATTTACAACGCAATTGAAGATATTAATTGGTTTAAAACGTATGAATTTCCAAAGGAATCTGAGACTTTAGGTAAAGTAAGGATGACAGTAACACAAATTGAGGCAGGAAGTCAACACAATGTAATTCCTTCAAGTTGTAAATTTGTGGTTGATGTGCGTGTAACTGATTGTTATTCAAACCAAGAGGTTTTCGAAATTATTCAGGAACATGTAAAATCGGAGGTTTGTCCAAGGTCTCAGCGTTTAAATTCTTCATCAATTCCTAAAGATCACGAAATTGTTAAAGCAGGTATTAAATTAGGAAGAAGTACATATGGTTCACCAACAATTTCAGATCAAGCAATTTTAACTTGTCCGTCATTAAAATTAGGTCCAGGAGAAAGTTTGCGATCACATACAGCAGATGAATTTATTTATATTCACGAAATTGAAGAAGGAATAGATTTATATATAAAAATATTAGAAGAAATAATTTAAAAATGTTGAATAGTTTATGAGTTTAAAGGTTTAACCATTAAACTGTTCAACCATTAAACATTAATAATATGAAACTTTGGGATAAAGGATTTTCAACCGATAAAAAAATTGATATTTTCACCGTTGGAAACGACAGGGAATTAGATTTAATTTTAGCAAAATATGATGTAATTGGGAATTTAGCTCACGCTAAAATGTTACATAAAATAGGTTTGTTAACTTCAGAAGAAATTAAAAATTTAGAAGTTGAATTAAATGCAATCTTGAAAACTATTGAAGCTGGAGAATTTACTATTGAAGCTTCTTTTGAAGATGTGCATTCTAAAGTAGAATTTATGTTAACCGAAAAGTTAGGTGATACTGGTAAAAAAATTCATACAGCGCGTTCTAGAAACGACCAAGTTTTAGTGGATATACATTTGTATTTAAAAGATGCTTTAGTTGAAATAAACGATGGGGTTGATGAATTATTTGACCTATTAATACAATTGGCGGAACAATATAAAAACGTATTATTACCAGGTTATACACATTTACAGGTTGCCATGCCGTCTTCTTTTGGAATGTGGTTTTCAGCGTATGCAGAAACCTTAATAGATGATATTTACTTTTTAAAAGCAGCTTATAAAGTGGCAGATCAAAATCCGCTTGGTTCTGCGGCTGGTTACGGAAGTTCTTTTCCAATTGACAGAGATGAAACTACCAAATTACTAAATTTTGAAACTTTAAAATTCAATTCCGTAGCTGCTCAAATGGGACGTGGAAAGTTAGAAAAATCTGTCTCTTTTGCTTTGAGTTCTGTTGCTGCAACCTTGGCAAAGATGAGTATGGATATTTGTTTGTATATGAGTCAGAATTTTAACTTTATCTCTTTTCCAGATGAATTAACAACGGGGTCAAGCATTATGCCTCATAAAAAAAATCCAGATGTTTTTGAATTAATTCGAGGAAAATGTAATAAGCTACAAGCATTGCCAATTGAGTTTACAATGATTACTAATAATTTACCAAGTGGTTATCACAGGGATTTACAATTACTAAAAGAAGGGTTAATCCCTTCATTTTCTACTTTGAAATCTTGTCTGGAAATGCTGACCTATTCATTGCAAAATATTAAAGTTAGAGAAGATATTGTTGAAGAAGAAAAATACTTGTATTTGTTTAGTGTTGAGGAGGTTAATAAGCTAGTGCAAAATGGAACTCCGTTTAGAGATGCATATAAAATAGTTGGTAAACATATAAATGAAGGTAATTTTAATCCAGATAAAACTGTAAATCATACCCATAAAGGAAGTTTGGGGAATTTATGTTTAGATGAAATTGTTGTGAAGTATAAAAAAGCTAATAGCTTTTAGTTAAAAAGTCAGACTTTTGTAAAGTCGTAAAATTAGAACTTAATTACAAGCATTCCAGATTGCTTCGTTAGGAGTAGGTGCAGTTATTGAAATAAGTTCTTTTGTTACTGGATGTGTAAATTCAATTTTACGAGCGTGTAAATGTATGCTAGCATCTTTATTACTGCGGTCAAAACCATATTTTAAATCTCCTTTTATGGGGCTTCCAATTGAAGATAATTGACAACGAATTTGGTGATGTCTGCCCGTTTCTAGGTCTACTTCTAACAAATGATAATTGTCGAGTGATTTTAGTAATTTATAATGAAGAATGGCTTTTTTACTTCCATTTATTTCAGAAGTATAAGAGGTGGATTTATTGTTTTTAGGATTTTTTCTTAAAAAACCAATAAGGGTGTCTGAATCTTTTTTTGGTTTGTTTTTAACTACAGCCCAATAGGTCTTATTTACAGTTTTATCACGTAACATTTTATTAAAACGTTCCAACGCTTTTGAAGTTTTTGCAAAAACTATAATGCCAGTTGTTGGCCTGTCTAAACGATGCACAACTCCTAAAAAAACCTTACCAGGTTTGTTGTATTTTACTTTAATGTATTCTTTTACAATTTCGCTTAAAGGGGTGTCTCCGGTTTTATCTCCCTGAACAATATCTCCAGATTTTTTATTTACAATTATAAGATGATTATCTTCAAATAAAACTTCTAAATTGTCTTTAGTTGAAGCCATTTATGAAGTTGTTTCTAATTGTTGATTTATTTCATCAATATATGTTAGTAATTCTGTTTTTCCATCTGCTGAAGTTGCAGAAGTAATAAAGTATTGTGGCATTTCTTCCCAAAGAGTTTGTGTCATTTTTTTAGAATAGTTTTTTATATTTCTATTCAATTCAGAAAGTTTTAGCTTGTCTGATTTTGTAAAAACAATGCAGAATGGGATTTCATTTTCGCCTAAAAACTCCATAAATTCTAAATCAATTTTCTGAGGCTCGTGTCTGCAATCAATTAAAACAAAAGTACAGATAAGTTGTTCTCTTTGGAGAAAATAATTTTTTATAAAACTTTGAAATGTTTTTTTAATACTTTTCGAAACTTTTGCATATCCATAACCAGGTAAATCAACTAAAAACCAATTATTATTGATTTTAAAATGATTTATTAGCTGAGTTTTTCCGGGTCTTCCAGAAGTTTTAGCTAATTTATTTTGTCCAGTTAGCATATTAATCAATGAAGATTTTCCAACATTTGAACGCCCAATAAAAGCATATTCGGCTAATCGTTCTTTCGGACATTTAGCCACATCACTATTGCTAATTACAAAATCAGCGGTTTTAATTTTCATTTTTTAAAGCTTTCTGTCATTTAGCCAATTTTCAAGAATTCTATTAAATTCTTCAGGATGTTCCATCATTGGAGCATGTCCACATTTATCTATCCAGAATAAGTTGGCATCAGGCATTAATTTTTCAAAATCTATTGCTACTTCTGGTGGAGTAACATTGTCGTTTTTTCCCCAAATAACACACGTTGGAATATTCATTGCAGGTAAATCTTTTGCCATATTATGCCTAATAGCACTTTTGGCAATTGCAAGAGTTCTTATTACTTTGTGCCTGTCATTTACAGATTCGTATATTTCATCAACAGCTTCTTTGGTTGCCACTTTTGGGTCGTAAAAGACTTCCTCGGTTTTTTTCTTGATATACTCGTAATTTCCTCTTTTTGGGTAGGTATCACCCATAGATTTTTCGTACAAACCAGAGCTTCCGGCTAGTACTAAAGCAGTAACCTTTTCGGGATTTAACTTTGTGAAATACAGTCCAATATGTCCTCCTAAAGAATTTCCAATTAATATAGCTTTATCAATTTTTTTATAAGCCATAAAGTCTTTCAAAAACTTTGATAAGTTTTTAACATTGGTTTTTAGAAGCGGTAAAGTATATATTGGCAGTATAGGAATTATAACTTTATATCCTTGTTTAGAAAAATAGCTAAGTACTCCTTCAAAATTGCTTAAGCCTCCCATAAGCCCATGAAGAACGATCATTGGTTGTCCTTCTCCAGCCTCTACATACTTGAATTTATTTTCTTCAATAAGATTTTTGCTCATTAATTTTTAAATTTTAAGCTTATTACAAAGGTAGTTTTTTTTTCTAAAAAAACCTTTTTTTATAAGTGTGTCTAAATTATTTATTAATTCCTTGTTTTTCAAAATTTTAGCCTTAAATACATAATAAGTGGTAAAAGTTATCAACAAAGTGGGTAAAAGTGGAAAAATGTGGGAAAAAATTTATATTTTTGATTTCATACAAAATCATAATGGTAAATTTAGTTGGGACATACGAAGGAAAAGCTGATGCCAAAGGGCGGTTGTTGCTTTCTGCTGCTTTAAAAAAGCAGTTAAGTCCAATTTTACAAGAAGGTTTTGTGTTAAAACGTTCACTGTTTCAGTCGTGTTTAGAGTTATATCCGATGAATGAATGGAATATTTTAATGGCGGAAGTGAATAAATTAAATAGGTTTGTTAAAAAGAACAACGATTTTATTCGAAGGTTTACAGCGGGTGTTAAGGTTGTGGAATTAGATGCTTCAGGAAGGTTATTAATACCTAAAGATTTACAAGTTTTTGCAGGAATATCAAAAAATGTTGTATTGTCTTCGGTGGTAAATATTATTGAAATTTGGGATAAAGACAAATATGAAGCAGCAATAGATGATGCAGCAGGAGATACGGCTGATTTGGCAGAGGAAGTTATGGGTAATCTAATAAGTAACGATGGAATATCATAGTCCAGTTTTATTAAAAGAAAGTGTTGATGGTTTAAATATTAAACCTGATGGCGTGTATGTAGATGTTACGTTTGGTGGTGGTGGCCATTCAAAAGAGATTTTGAGTAGGTTAAATGAACGCGGTAAATTATTTGCTTTTGATCAGGATGAAGATGCGCAAAGAAATAAAATTGATGATCCAAGATTTACGCTAATACCTCAAAATTTTAGATTCATTAAGAGGTATCTAAGATTTTATGGTGTAAAAAAAGTAGATGGAATTTTGGCTGATTTAGGTGTTTCATCGCATCAATTTGATGAGGCTGAACGTGGGTTTTCTACTCGTTTTGATGCGGATTTAGATATGCGAATGAACCAGACAGGTAAACTGTCTGCTTTTGAAGTTGTTAACAATTACGAAGAAGAAAAATTAAGTGCTGTTTTATTTCAGTATAGTGAGTTGCGTAATGCAAGAGCAATTGCGAAAAAAATAGTAGAGGCACGTTCAGAGAAAAAGATTAAAACAAGTTTTGAGTTAAAAGAAGTGTTAAGTGAGTTTGTGCCAAAATCTGTTGAACATAAAATTTTAGCACAAATATTTCAGGGTATTCGCATAGAAGTTAATCAGGAAATAGAAGTTTTGAAAGAGTTTTTATTGCAGATACCAGAATTATTGAATGAGAATGGAAGGTTAAGTGTAATATCATACCATTCATTAGAAGATAGGTTGGTAAAAAGATTTATTAGAAGTGGATTGTTTGAGGGGGAACCAGAAAAAGATATGTTTGGTCATGTAAATGTACCAATGAAAAAAGTTGGGAAATTAATAATTCCGAGTTTTTCAGAAATTAAGAAAAATAATAGAGCTAGGAGTGCCAAATTAAGAATTGCAACAATTAAATAAATGTCAACTATAAAATCTAGCATATTCAACTTGTTAAAAGGGGATTTTTTAGTTAATAAAGACTCCTTTAAAAACTGGCGATTTATATTGTTTGTTGTTGCATTATTGTTGTTAATGATTGCAAGTGCACACAATTCTGATAAAAAAGTAATGGAAATTGCAAAATTAACAAATGAAATTAAAGAGTTAAGGGCAGAGTTTTTAGATAAACGTTCAATTTCAATGGGAATGCGATTGGAATCAACGGTGCGAAAAAAAGTGATTGATTTAGGTATAAAACCAAGTGAGCAACCACCGCAAGTAATAAAAGTAATTTCAAAAAAATAACCAACATAAATTGGCAACCACAAAAAAAGGTATATTAAATAAATTGTACGTTATAGTTATTGTTATAGCGCTTTTTTTGGTAGCTATTATTTTTAGGTTGACAGATATTCAGTTTTCAGATGGAGACAAATATAGAGATTTATCTGAGCAATTAACATTAAGAAACGATACCATTTATGCAAATAGAGGTAGTGTTTTTTCTGCCGATGGTAGTTTGCTAGCAACTTCAATGTCGCAATACGAAATTAGAATGGATGCTGTTACTATTAAGGGTGAAGTATTTGAAAAAAACGTAAGAAGTTTATCGCAAGAGCTTTCTAAAATGTTGGGAAATACAACAGCGCATTGGGAACGAAAAATTAGAAAAGCTAGAAATACTAAAAATAGGTATTTGTTTATTGCTAGAAAATTGGGTTATACTGAGTATATTAAAATTAAAAGTTTTCCAATTTTTAATTTAGGGATGTATAAAGGAGGATTTATAGCAGAGCAATCTACTGTTAGAGCACATCCGTTAAATAAAGTTGCAGAAAGAACTATTGGTTACGATGATTATAGAGGAGCGCCTGGAATAGAAGGAGCGTACAGAAAATACTTAACGGGTAAAAATGGATTAAGGTTAAAACAAAAAATAGCTAAAGGGCAGTGGAAACCTATTAATGATAGAAATGAAAAAGAACCAATTAACGGTAAAGATATTGTAACAACTTTAAATGTAAATATTCAAGATATTGCACATCATTCCTTATTAAAACAATTAGAGTTCTATGAAGCTGAACATGGTTGCGTGGTTGTAATGGAAACTAAAACAGGTGAAATTAAAGCTATTTCTAATTTAGGTAGAAGTTCTGAAGGAAAGTATTATGAAAAGAGGAACTACGCAGTTTATGAATCTCATGAGCCTGGGTCAGCATTTAAATTAATGGCAATGGTTGCGGCTTTAGAGCTTGGAGCAATTGATACCAGCACAGTTGTAGATACAGGAACTGGTAGGTACAGAATGTATGGAAGGTATATTAACGATTCTAAACGTGGTGGTTATGGAAAAATATCTGCAGCCCGCGCAATGGAAGTGTCTTCAAATATTGCTTTTGCAAGATTAATAGAAGATAGTTTTGGAGATAAACCAGAAAAATTTATCAATTCATTGTACAAAATGAATTTGAATGACAAATTAGGATTGCCAATTAAAGGTGAAGGTGCACCTCTAATTCCAGGTCCAGAACACAGTTTGTGGAGCAAAAATGCATTGCCATCTATAGCGTATGGTTATAATTTAAAATTAACACCATTACAAACATTAACGTTCTATAATGCTATTGCAAATAATGGGGAAATGGTAAAACCAAGATTTGTAAAAGAAATAAGGTCTTGGAATAAACACGTAGAGTCTTTTGAAAAAGAAGTTATAAATAAGGCAATTTGTTCTAAAGAAACAGTTGCTGAAATTCAAGAAATTCTCAAAAATGTGGTCTATAGGGGAACTGGAAGAAAATTATATTCCGAAGATTTTTCAATGGCTGGGAAAACTGGAACTGCACGTGTAGAATATGGAAATTATGAAGAGTGGCTAAAAGATAAGAAATATGTCTCTTCGTTTACTGGATATTTTCCTGCTGAAAATCCAAAATACTCTTGTATTGTAGTAATTCATAAACCAAATACTAAAACAGGTTTTTATGGTGCGGATGTTTCTGGGCCTGTGTTTAAAGATATTGCTCAGAAAATTTATACTACAAATCATATAATTAACGAAATTGAAAATAAAACGCCAGATTTTGAGAGTGTTAAAAATAATTTCGAAAAGTATTATGCCATAGCTAATAAGGAATTTAATTCAATCCCGAATGTAAAAGGAATGGCAGCTATGGATGCCATTTCTTTACTTGAAAATTTAGGATTGAAAGTGAATTTTTCAGGAAATGGAAAAGTAGTTGAGCAATCGCTTAATGAAGGAGATAAGTTAATAAAAGGAGCAACAATCAATATAAAATTATCTTAGTTGAAAGTAGTTAAAGACATATTGTATAAGGTAGGTATTCAAGCAGTTCATGGAAGCACTGAAGTGTTAATTAATGAAATACAGTTTGATTCACGAAAAGTTCAACAAAACGATTTATTTGTTGCTCAAAAAGGATTGATTTTTGACGGACATAAATTTATTGATACTGCAATTGAATTAGGAGCTAAAGTTATTGTTTGTGAAGAGTATCCAGTAAACCTAGTAGATGCAGTAACATATATTAAAGTTGAAGATTCTGATGAGGCTTTAGCAATTATGGCTGCTAATTTTTATGATAATCCATCTTCAAAATTACAATTAATTGGAATTACAGGTACAAATGGTAAAACTACCATAGCTACCTTATTATACAAGTTGTTTCAAAAAGCTGGTTTTAAAACAGGTTTATTATCTACCGTTACTATTTTTGTAGATAATCAGCAATTTAATGCAACCCATACAACTCCAGATTCCTTAACAATTAATAGTTATTTAAATAAAATGGTAGAGGCTGGTGTAGATTTCTGTTTTATGGAAGTGAGTTCTCACGGAATTCATCAAAATAGAACTTCCAGTTTACATTTTAAAGGTGGTGTTTATACCAATTTAACACACGATCATTTAGATTATCATTCAACATTTAAAGAATACCGAGATGTTAAAAAATCATTTTTTGACAATTTGCCAAAAACAGCATTTTCTTTAGTAAATGTTGATGATAAAAATGGTTTGATAATGCTTCAAAATACAGCGGCAAAAAAGTATACGTATGCGTTAAAAACAATGGCAGATTATAAGGCTAGGATTTTAGAAAATCAGTTTTCAGGTTTGTTTTTGAATATTAATGGTAATGAGGTTTGGACAAAGTTGATTGGGAGTTTTAATGCGTATAATTTAGTGGCAGTTTATGGAGTTTCGCAATTATTAGGATTACAGTCTACGGAGGCTTTAACCTTAATTAGTGAATTAGAGAATGTAACAGGAAGGTTTCAACACTTCACTTCTAAAGAAGGAATTATTGCAATTATTGATTATGCACACACACCCGATGCTTTAAAAAATGTATTGGAGACGATTAACGATATAAGAACCGGAAACGAACAAGTAATTACCGTTGTGGGATGCGGTGGAAATCGAGATAAAGCTAAACGTCCTGTTATGGGGCGTATAGCATCTCAATTAAGTACGCAGGTAATATTTACCTCAGATAACCCAAGAAATGAAGATCCGCAAACAATTATTAATGAAATTGAAACAGGTGTGGATCCTCAGAATTATAGAAAAACAATTTCTGTTTTAGATAGAGAACAGGCAATTAAAACAGCAATAAAACTAGCAAAAAGAGACGATATTATTTTAATTGCAGGAAAAGGACACGAAACATATCAAGAAATAAAGGGAGTGCGCTCTCATTTTGACGATTATGAAAAAATAACACAATTATTAAAAGCTATAGAAAACTAAAACAATGTTATATTATTTATTTGAATATTTAGATACACATTACGATTTAGCAGGAGCAGGATTATTTCAATACATCTCATTCCGTTCTGCAATGGCTTTTATAATTTCGTTATTGTTTTCTACAATTTATGGAAAACGAATTATAAATTATTTACAATACAAACAAGTTGGAGAATCGGTTAGAGATCTAGGGTTATTAGGTCAAGCAGAAAAAGCAGGTACACCAACTATGGGCGGAATAATAATTATACTCGCAACTTTAATTCCAGTGTTGTTGTTCTCAAAAGTTGAAAATGTTTATATTATTATTTTGATAGTTACAACAGTTTGGATGGGAACTATTGGTTTTATTGATGATTATATTAAAATTTTCAGAAAAAATAAAGATGGTTTAAAGGGAAGATTTAAGGTTTTAGGTCAGGTTACTTTAGGAGTTTTTGTAGGTGTAATGTTGTATTTTCATCCAGATGTTACAATGAAAGAAAAATTACCTGAAAAATTTCAATATGAAACAGAAGAGGGGATTCCAGTTTTATTTGCTGATGCACAAAAATCAACAAGAACAACCATTCCTTTTTTAAAGAATAATGAATTAGATTATGCTGCAGCATTAGATTTATTTGGTGATGGATTAAGAGATTATGCTTGGATATTATTTATACCAATTGTAATATTTATTATAACAGCCGTTTCTAACGGTGCAAATTTAACAGATGGAATTGATGGTTTGGCAGCTGGTTCTTCTGCAATAATTGTATTAACCTTGGGTATTTTTGCCTGGGTTTCTGGAAACATAATTTTTGCAGATTATTTAGATGTAATGTACATTCCAAATTCGGGTGAAATGACCATTTTTATAGCTGCTTTTGTTGGTGCTTTAGTTGGTTTTTTATGGTACAATACGTATCCTGCTCAAGTTTTTATGGGAGATACAGGAAGTTTAACTATTGGAGGGATTATTGCTGTTTTGGCTATTTCGGTTCGTAAAGAATTATTAATTCCAATTCTAGCAGGTATCTTTTTAGTTGAAAATTTATCGGTAGTTCTTCAGGTTGGGTTTTTTAAATATACAAAGAAAAAATACGGAGAAGGAAAACGCATATTTAAAATGTCGCCTTTACACCATCATTATCAAAAATCTGGATATCATGAAAGTAAAATTGTAACACGTTTTTGGATTGTGGGTATTATGTTGGCGGTGTTAACAATAGTAACATTAAAGTTACGATAAATGAAATTAGTGGTTCTTGGCGCGGGAGAAAGTGGAGTAGGAACAGCTATTCTAGGGAGGCAAAAAGGGTACAGCGTTTTTGTTTCAGATAAGGGAGTAATAGCAAAAAAGTATAAAAAAGTTCTTTTAAATAATGAAATTCCTTTTGAAGAAGGGAGCCATTCAGAAGATAAAATTTTTGAAGCTGATATAGTAATGAAAAGCCCTGGAATTCCAGATAAGGTTGCTATAATTCAAGAATTAATTGAAAGAAAAATTCCTGTGATTTCAGAAATTGAATTTGCATCAAAGTATACCAATGGAATTATTGTGGGTATTACTGGTTCAAACGGTAAAACCACTACAACGCTTTTGGTTAATCATATTTTGAAAAAGGCAAATTTAAATATAGGAATGGGTGGAAATATTGGAGCAAGTTTTGCGCAACAAGTTGCAGAAGACAACTTTGATATTCACGTTTTGGAACTAAGTAGTTTTCAGTTAGATGGTATAGTAAATTTTGCGCCACATATTGCAATAATTACAAATATTACACCAGATCATTTAGATAGGTACAATTATGAGTTTGAAAACTATATCAATTCAAAATTTAGAATAACTGAAAATCAAACAGAAAACGATTTTTTAATCTATGATGCAGATGATCCAGTAATAACAAACTGGATACAAAATAATAAGACAAAAGCAACACTGCTTCCTTTTTCATTAGAAAATGAATTAGAACAAGGTGTTTTTTTAAAAGACAATAACATACAAATAAAATATAAAACCGAAGATATAATAATGGAAATAACAACTTTAGCATTAAAAGGAAAACACAATACTAAAAATGCAATGGCAGCTGCAATGACAGCTACATTATTAAAGGTTAGAAAAGAGACGATTAGAGAAAGTCTAGAAGATTTTGAAGGTGCGGAGCATAGGTTAGAACCAGTGCTTAAAATTAATGGTGTTCATTATATAAACGATTCTAAAGCTACCAATGTAAATGCAACATTTTATGCATTGGACAGTATGAAAACTCCAACAGTTTGGATTGTTGGTGGTGTAGATAAAGGAAATGATTATTTAGATTTAATGCCGTTGGTTAGGGAGAAGGTAAAAGCAATTATTTGTTTAGGAGTTGACAATCATAAAATTGTACAAACTTTTAACAATGTTGTTGACCTAATTGTTGAAACTGCTGGAGCTGAAGAAGCTGTAAAGGTGGCCTATAAAATTGCAGAAAAGGGAGATGCTGTTTTATTATCACCAGCGTGTGCAAGTTTCGATTTATTTGAAAGTTACGAGGATAGAGGGAATCAATTTAAACAAGCAGTTAGAGAGCTGTAAATGAAGCAAATTTTAAAAAATATTGAAGGTGATCGTGCTATTTGGGCTATTGTAGTTTTTATGGCATTGTTATCGTTTATGCCAGTTTATAGCGCAAGTACTAATTTAGTATATGTAGCAAATTCAGGTACTACAACGTATCATTTGGTGAAACATGTGATATTGTTGTTTTTCGGTTTTTTAATTATTTATGGTGTGCATAAAATACCTTACAGGTATTTTAGTGGAGGTTCGGTATTAATGCTTCCTTTAGTAGTGGTTTTATTAATAGTTACCTTGTCGAAAGGAACTGTTATTGGAGGCGCAAATGCAAGTAGATGGATACAAATACCGTTTATTGGTGTAGGATTTCAAACATCTACACTGGCAGGTGTTGTTTTAATGATATTTGTTGCTAGGTATTTAGCAAAAAATAAAGAAAGGGCTATTAAATTTAAAGAAAGTCTTTGGAAATTATGGTTGCCAGTTGCAATTACATTAGCTTTTATTTTACCTGCAAATTTTTCAACAACAGCTATAATTTTTTCAATGGTATTGTTGTTGACTTTTTTAGGAGGTTATCCAGTAAAATATTTGGCAACTATTATAGGAATGGGTATTGTAGCATTGGTTTTATTTGTACTAATGGCAAAAGCATTTCCAAATGCAATGTCTAATAGAGTAGATACTTGGATTAGTAGAATAGAAAATTTTTCTGATAAAAATGCTGAAGAAGGATATCAGGTTGAAAAAGCAAAAATTGCAATTGCAAGTGGTGGATTACAAGGTCGAGGTCCTGGAAAAAGTGTTCAAAAAAATTTTTTACCACAATCTTCGTCAGATTTTATTTTTGCCATAATTGTTGAAGAATACGGTCTAATATTTGGCGCATTAACAGTTATTTTAATGTATTTACTATTGTTAATAAGAATATTGGTAGCAGCAAAAAAAGCTACCTCAATTTTTGCAACATTGCTAATAATTGGTGTAGGTTTGCCAATTATTTTTCAAGCAATTATTAATATGGCTGTAGCAGTAAATTTATTCCCAGTAACAGGACAAACATTGCCATTAATTAGTAGTGGAGGTACCTCAATTTGGATGACCTGTTTTGCTATTGGTATTATTTTAAGCGTAACTGCCGACAAAGAAAAAATTATAGATCCAGAAAATGAAGAGAATCCTTTAGATATTTTACATGAAGCAATCGATTAATATCATATTAAGTGGAGGAGGAACAGGTGGGCATATTTACCCAGCTGTTTCAATAGCAAATGAGCTAAAGGAAAAATATCCTGAGGCTAATTTCTTATTTGTAGGTGCAAAAGATAGAATGGAAATGGAAAAAGTTCCTCAGGCTGGCTATAACATAAAAGGTTTGTGGATTTCAGGAATACAAAGAAGCCTTTCTTTAAAAAATTTAGCATTTCCTTTTAAATTAATAAGTAGTTTGTGGAATGCATATAAAATTATTAAAAAATTTAAACCAACAATTGTTATTGGTACTGGTGGTTTTGCAAGTGGTCCAACTTTATATGTGGCAAGTGTTAAAGGTGTTAAAACAGTTATTCAAGAACAAAATTCATACCCAGGAATTACAAATAAATTATTAAGTAAAAAAGCAGATACAATTTGTGTTGCTTATGATGGTTTAGATCGATTTTTTCCAAGTGAAAAGATTGTAAAAACGGGAAACCCTGTAAGACAAGATTTATTGGCAATTGAAAGTAAACGAGAAGAAGCTATCAAATTTTTCGATTTAAAAGCGAATAAAAATACGTTGCTAGTAGTTGGAGGTAGTTTAGGAGCAAGAGCTTTAAATAATTTAATAGAAGAACATATTAATTGGTTGGTTGAAAATAAGGTGCAGGTAATATGGCAAACTGGGAAATTGTATTTTGATGAGTTTAAAAAATACGACGCTTTAGAGGGAGTACAAACACATGCGTTTTTAAACCGTATGGATTTAACTTATGCAGCTGCTGATTTTATAATAAGTAGAGCGGGAGCAAGTTCAATTTCAGAGTTATGTATTGTTGGAAAACCAGTTGTTTTTATTCCGTCTCCAAATGTAGCAGAAGATCATCAAACAAAAAATGCACTTTCTGTAGTTACTAAAAATGCAGCTTTATTGTTGAAAGAATCTGAGTTAAACCTGTTCAAGAATATGTTTTTAGAATTGAAAAATGATGAGGAATTACAACAAAAATTAAGTAAAAATATAAAAGCGTTAGCATTACCTAACGCAACAAAAGATATTGTATTAGAAATAGAAAAATTAATTTATAACTAGTTGAATTTAAACAGTATACATAACGTTTATTTTATTGGTATTGGAGGTATCGGTATGAGTGCTATTGCAATATATTTTAAAAGCAATGGTAAAAATGTAGCTGGTTACGATAAAACGCCTACCGAAATTACAAATACACTTCAAAATAAGGGAATTAAAATTCATTTTGAAGATGCTGTAAATTTAATTGATAAAGCATTTAAAGATGCAAAAAAGACCCTTGTAATCTATACGCCAGCTGTCCCTAACAATCATACGGAATTAAATTATTTTATTGCAAATAATTTTACGGTTCTAAAACGTTCAGAAATATTAGGAGAAATTACTAAAAATACTATTTGTTTAGCTGTTGCAGGCACACACGGAAAAACTACAACTTCAACAATTTTAGGTCATATTTTAAAAGAAGCAAACGTAAATGCGACTTCTTTTTTAGGTGGAATTTCAGAAAATTACAATTCAAATATAATTTTAGGAAGTAACGAAATTTCGGTTGTTGAAGCAGATGAATTTGATCGTTCATTTTTAAAATTAGCGCCAAATATTGCATGTATTACCTCTATGGATGCAGATCATTTAGATATCTATGGAGCACATTCAGAATTAGAAAAATCTTTTCAAGAATTTGCTAATAAAGTTTCAGATACATTATTTGTTAGAGAAGGTTTACCAATAAAAGGAAAAACCTTTGGAATTGAGGGGAATGCAGACTATAACGCTTATAACATAAGAATAGAAAATGGAGCCTATATTTTTAATGTAAAAACACCAACCGAAACATTTGAGAATATAAAAATATACATACCAGGAAAACATAATGTGCTAAATGCAGTGGCAGCTTTGGCAATGGCAAATAGTTTTGGAATTTCAATACAGGTCATTGCTAAAGCTTTACTAACTTTTAAAGGTATAAAAAGACGTTTTTCGTACAAAATTAATACAGAAAACTTAGTGTTGATAGATGATTATGCACATCATCCAACAGAGATAAATGCAGTTATAGATTCGGTGAGAGAGATGTATCCAAAACAAAAAGTTTTAGGTGTTTTTCAGCCACATTTATTTAGTAGAACAAGAGATTTTGTAACAGAGTTTGCTCAGAGTTTATCACGTCTCGATGAGTTGATTTTATTAGATATTTACCCTGCTAGAGAACTGCCAATTCAAGGTGTAAATTCTAAGTGGTTATTGGATAAGGTTTCGTGTAAAAATAAGCAACTTTCTTCAAAGGAAAATTTAATAGCGAATGTATTAAAATCTAACGCACAAATTATCGTTGTAATTGGAGCTGGAGATATAGGTGAACAAGTAGAGAACATTAAAAAAAGTTTAATAATTGAAAATTAATAGAAACTACATAAAAGGATTTTTGTTACTTGGCTTAGTAGCTTTTTTGTATGGTTTTTCGCATCAAAAACATATTGCGAGAAAGGTGCATGAGATAACTGTAGAATTTGAACAGGGAGAGAACCTTTTTATGAATTATGAAATGGTTAATAAATTGTTAATACAAAAAGGGAAATCAGTTCTAAATGAAGCAAAAACTGTTATAGATTTACAAAAGCTTGAAGCAAATGTGCTATCACATTCCATGGTAGAGAAAGCAGCTGTTTTTTTAACAGTTGATGGTGTGCTTAAAACAACAATAAAACAGCGAACGCCAATTGCAAGAGTTATGTCTAACAATAATAGTTATTATATTGATAGACAAGCGTCTGTAATGCCGTTATCAGAAAATCACTCAGCTAGAGTTTTATTAGTTTCAGGAAATATAACAGAAAAAGATATAGGTGAAATTTATCTTCTAGTTTCAACAATTTTGGAGGATGAATTTTTAAAGAAACAAATTATTGGTGTGCAAAAAACGAAGCAACATCAATATGTTTTAAAGACCAGAATTGGGCAACAAAATATTGAATTAGGTAAGATTGAAAATTTAGATTCAAAATTTAAAAACCTGAAGTCGTTTTTTAACAAAACAATGGCTGATAAATCAATAGATAAATACGCATCAATAAATTTAAAATATAACAACCAGGTTGTTTGCACAAAAAAGTAGGGTATGGAACATAACGATATTTCAGTAGGATTAGATATAGGAACAACAAAAATTGTTGCTATGATAGGTCGTAGAAATGAATATGGAAAAATAGAGTTGCTTGGTACTGGAAAAGCCAAGAGTTTAGGTGTACATCGAGGTGTTGTAAATAATATTACACAAACTATACAATCTATTCAAATGGCAGTAGACGAGGCAATTGCTGTTTCTGGAATTAAAATAGATGAAGCTGTTGTTGGTATTGCTGGCCAACATATAAGAAGTTTGCAACATAGCGATTATATTACTAGACCAAATGCCGAAGATGTAATTGATGAAGACGATTTAGACAAGCTAGAAAAGCAAGTACATAAATTGGTAATGTTGCCAGGTGAAGAAATTATACATGTATTGCCACAAGAATTTAAAGTGGACGGTCAGCCAGAGATTACACAACCAGTTGGTATGTATGGTGGTAGGTTAGAAGCAAATTTTCACGTAGTTGTAGGGCAAGTTTCTTCTATAAGAAATGTTGGACGTTGTATAAAAAGTGCAGGTTTAAATTTAGCGGGAATTACTTTAGAACCTTTAGCTTCAGCAGAAGCAGTTTTAAGTATCGAAGAAAAAGAAGCCGGGGTTGCATTAATTGATATAGGTGGAGGAACAACTGATTTGGCAATTTTTAAAAACGGAATCATTCGTCATACTGCAGTTATTCCATTTGGAGGAAATGTAATTACTGAGGATATTAAAGAAGGTTGTTCTATAATCGAAAAACAGGCAGAATTATTAAAAACAAAATTCGGTTCAGCTTGGCCAGGTGAAAATAAAGACAACGAAATTGTGTCAATTCCAGGTTTAAGAGGTAGAGAACCTAAAGAAATTACACTAAAAAACTTATCAAAAATTATTCATGCACGTGTAGTAGAAATTATTGAACAAGTGTTTTTAGAGATTAAAAATTACGGACACGAGGAACCTAAGAAAAAATTAATAGCAGGAATTGTTTTAACTGGTGGAGGCGCAAATCTAAAACACTTAAAACAATTAGTTGAATATATTACTGGTATGGATACTAGAATTGGTTATCCTAACGAAAATTTAGCTGGAGATTCTGACGAAAGTTTTTCTAGTCCGCAATATGCAACTGCCGTAGGACTTTTAATGAACGGATTGAATAGACTTGATAAAAGAAATGTAAAAATTAAACAACAAGCAGTTCAAGAAGAGGCAGAAGTTGAAAATAATAAAGAAGTTGAAGAAGAAATTCAAGAGCCAAAAGAACCAAAAAAATCAATTTTTGAAAAGTGGGGAGATAGGTTTAGAGATTTTTTAGACAACGCAGAATAACATAAAAAAGTAAGAAAAAGACATATAACACCAATAAATTAATATTATGAGCAGTTCAGATTTTAGCAACATTTCATTCGATTTACCAAAAAATCAGTCAAACGTAATAAAAGTAATAGGAGTAGGAGGAGGCGGTAGTAATGCCGTAAATCATATGTACTCTCAAGGTATTAACGGAGTAGATTTTGTTATTTGCAATACCGATGCTCAGGCTTTGCAAAATAGTCCAATTCCAACTAAAATTCAGTTAGGAGCTTCGTTAACCGAAGGTTTGGGAGCTGGAGCAAACCCAGAAGTAGGGGAGCAAGCTGCCTTAGAAAGTATTCAAGAAATTAAAGACATGCTATCTTCCAATTCAAAAATGGTGTTTATAACTGTTGGAATGGGTGGAGGTACAGGAACTGGAGCTGCGCCTATTATTGCTAGAGTGGCAAGAGAATTAGATTTGTTAACTATTGGTGTGGTTACAATTCCTTTTTCGTTTGAAGGTAAAATGCGTAACGACCAAGCTCAAAAAGGAATTGAAAGATTACGAGAGTATGTAGATTCTTTGGTGGTAATAAATAATAATAAATTAAGAGAAGTATACGGAAATTTAGGTTTTAAAGCAGGCTTTTCTAAAGCAGATGAAGTGTTATCAACAGCTTCTAGAGGAATTGCAGAAGTTATAACACACCATTATACTCAAAACATAGATTTAAAGGATGCTAAAACGGTACTTTCAAATAGTGGAACTGCAATTATGGGATCTGCAACAGCATCTGGAGCAAACAGGTCTTTAGAGGCTATTTCTAAAGCACTAGATTCACCTTTATTAAACGACAATAAAATTACAGGAGCTAAAAATGTATTGTTATTAATTGTATCTGGAGCTGAAGAAATTACCATTGATGAAATAGGTGAAATTAATGACTATATTCAATCTGAAGCTAAAACTAATGTAAATATTATAATGGGTGTTGGTGAAGATGAAAACTTAGGAGATGCCGTGGCTGTAACTGTTGTTGCTACGGGATTTAATAAGGATCAGCAACACGAAATCTCGAACACTGAAGCTAAAAAAATAATTCATACTCTTGGTGAAGAACAAGAAGCTTCTTTTGATTTTAGTGAAAAAAATACAGTTAAAACAACTCCAAATACTACAAATGAATCTTTAAATGATAAAAATGAAGTTGTAGATGAAAAAATTGTTTTTGAATTAGGAGAAGAAGATGAAGATGACTTTTCAATTATTCCAACAACAGAATTTATTAAAAATTTAGATGTGGTACATGAGGAGATTTCATCAAATACAGTAAATGAAGACGATTTTGTAATTACTCCAGTTCAAACTAAAATTGAAGAAAAGCCAATTGTTGAAGAAGAAAAACAAATTGAGTTTACATTTGATTTGCCTCTTCCTGAAAAACCAAAAAAACAAATTGTAGAAGAGCCAGAGATAGCTGTAAATTCAATTGAAGTTGTAGATTATAAGGTAGTTGAACCAGAGAAAAAAGTTGAGGAAGATGTATATTTTACTTTAGAAGACTATACGGAACTGGAAGAGAGTTTAACCAAAGCATCTAAACCAGTTGCTAAAAAAAATAACCAAATTGAAAATGAAGAGTTAAATCTTACACTTCATTCTACCAATAAATCAGATATTGTTGTAAACGATCAAGAGGTTATAGACCATAAAGAAGTTTCTCCACTGGATTTAACAATTGCTGAATTACAAAAAAGAGCAGCAGATAGAAGAGAGAAAATGAAAAATTTCAATTATAAATTTATCAATAAGGTAAATAAAAATATTGATGAAATTGAAAAAGAACCAGCTTATAAAAGAATGGGAGTTCAATTAGATCAAACGTCACACTCATCTGAAGTTAATCAATCTAGAACCACATTGGATATTGATGAGAACGATGATTTAAAATTTAGATCAAACAATTCTTTTTTACATGATAATGTAGATTAAAAAATATTGCCCAAAGACGGAAGCCCTTAGATTAATTTTCTAAGTTTTGGACTCGGAAATCTTTATAAAAATTAAAGCTTTTCGGGTTCTTTTTTTTATCTTCGTGCAACAAATTTAGTATTATGAGTTTACAACAAAATTTAATGGTTAAAATTAAAGAAGCTATGAAATCTAAAGATAAGATAGCTCTAGAATCTTTAAGAGCCATAAAATCTGAAATATTATTAGCGCAAACAAAATCTGGTGGAGCAGAAGAGTTAACAGAAGATGAAGAAATAAAATTGCTTCAAAAATTGGTTAAACAACGAAAAGATAGTGCGGTTTTATATAAGGAACAAGGTCGAGACGATTTAGCAGAACCAGAATTAGCCCAAGTTGAAATTATTGCACAATTTTTACCAGAACAATTAGATCAAGATGCATTAAACAAAATTATTGCGGATATTATTTCAAAAGTTGGAGCCACATCAATGAAAGATATGGGGAAAGTTATGGGAATGGCATCAAAACAATTGGCAGGTAAAGCCGATGGCAAAGCAATCTCTATTGCTGTTAAACAATTATTAGGGTAAACCTAATTATCTAATTAAAAGGCCTCGTGGCGCAACTGAATAGCGCACTGGATTTCGGCTCCAGCGGTTGCAGGTTTGAATCCTGCCGAGGTCACTAAGGTTATATTCAAATAAAAATCCTTGTAAAATCTATGTTTTGCAAGGATTTTTATTTTTTGACTATTATAATAATTTATTTAATTATTCGGTAAATAAATTCGTTAACAAAAATTTACGCAGTAAATACTGTCGACAAAATGGCTAAAATATATAGTTGATTTCGTTAAATTTAACTCAACTCAATTATAATTGAAATATCTTTTAGATTCCCAGCTTATTAAATAATTCAATCAATTTCTCATCAGAAGGTCTTGGGGCATTGGCTTTTACAATATTTCCTTGTGGATCTATTAAGATAAATTGAGGAATACCTTTAATCCTATATTCACTTATAAAAGAAGTGTTAAAATCATTATCTGTTATCAATTGAATACCTCCTAAATCTTTATCTGCAATCATTTTTTTCCATTTCTCTTTATCTCTTTGCTTATCACAAGAAATACTTACAAAATGAATATTTTTATCGTGGTATTTTTTTTCTACTTTTTTCAAAAAAGGAATCTCGTATTTACAAGGTCCACACCAAGTTGCCCATATAACTATATAAACATATTTTCCTTTTAAATCGTTTAATGAAGTAGTACTTCCATCATAGTTTTCAAAATTTTCAAACTTTGGTGATGGTTGTCCTAGATCCAAAACTTTTAAAGACTCAAATAATTTATTTATACTAGCTTTATGACGATCATTTGTAGATGATGCTAAAAACTCTTTTAAATCTTTTTCCTTATTGTTAGACATAGATAATCCTCTTAAAATATGTGTATATAATTCGACATTCTTTATATCTTGATTGTTGAATTCTGATAATGCCTTTTTAAATGCTTCTTTATATGGTAAGGAATCCTTTTGATAGTATTCATATGTCCTTATTTGAAGATTATTACCAACTAATCTTTGGTAATCTGAGGAGTACAAATAATCCTCTCCGTTGTCAAAAGACAATTCTTCTAATTCCTTTTTAAAACTATCGCTTGTTTTGAATTCTCTATTTTTAGTTAAGTAGCCATGCCTTTTCTCATAATTTTCTTTTTTCAATAGTCGTCCATAGTTTAGAGCTCTTAATTCTTTAGCTTTAATTTCTTCTGGAATATTTACAACAGCTTCTAATCTTGTTTCTAAATCTTTTTGGAAATCTTTTATTTTTGCCTCAAATATCTGTTCTTCTACATTATAATTTAAATCTCGACTCTTCATAAAGTCCATTTCTTTACCTGATTTATATAAAAAGTAATTATTTAGCTCAGTAAAATCTCCTGATAATTTAAAAGTAGTTGTTGGTTGTTTTACATCAACATCAAACTGTAAAGTAGCTCCTTTTGATAAATATGGTGTAAACCTAATATTTTCAAAACGTAGATTGTACAATCCATTTTTATTGATAAACAAGGTGTCAGAAAACACACCATCTTGTTTTACATTAATAATTTTAGAAAAACCATTTAAAGAGGAAATGCCTAACTCACCTCCATTGGTATTACTAATGTTTCCAGATAAAAGCACATAATTTGCAGGTACGTCTTTTTTACAAGAAAATAATAACAAACTTATGGTTATTATTAATGATAATAATTTTAAAGCTTTCATAATAGGTTTTATATTGTTATTTTGTGCTAAATCTTAGGGTAGCACTATAAACTTATATCCATCTCCTTCTGAGAAAAATAATTTTTTATGTTTCTCCTTAAACCAAGCTACCCAATCTTTAGATGTTTTGAATGACTCTTTAGTATATCTTTCTAATATTCGTTTTGCCATATCTGTACGATCTCCTTTTTTTAGCATATTAACTGCTATTTCTAACAGTTTAATATTGTTATTTGGAATGCCCAAAAGCTTTGCATCTTCATCAACTTTAGCTTTATACCATTCACCTTCAATTGGGTAAAAATAATCCATGTTTTCTTTGTAATAATTCTCATACTTTGCCCAATCTTCGCCAAATTTTTCTTTTCGGTCTTCTGGTTCGTGACGAATTGTCCAGGCTCTTGTTTCTTTTCTTTCCGGCATTTGTAACATCATTTCATCTCTTTCCGATAATGTTTCACCTCTATCTTTTTTAGCTTGGATTTTATTCTTTTCTTCACTAAACTTCTTATTAGACTTATCTAAATAAGCCAACCACTTAGACGATCCTTCATCAGACAGCGTAAACTGTCGATTTTTTAAAAGGTTACGCATCATAGTGCCCTTTATTCTTTTGGTAATTTGTTTTGCATCTTTAAATGATGAAATGTAATGTATCGCATTAATAAATGCCAGTTTTGCACTTTCTGTCATATATTTTGGTGCAGCAGCAAATCCCCAATGGAAGAAATTTGCATGACGACCAATAGCAGTTGCCTCAATACCTTTATCACAAGTACCACTTGAAATCCATTCAGCATCTATTCCATTATCAAAATCATATCCGCTGGATACTAAACCAATTGGAAAACCATTACCATCTCTATAACCTTCGGTTTGCATACGAAGCATTGGCATTGACTCGGGTAAATCTTTCCCTTCAACACGCACAAAGTAATTACCAGTTAGTTTTACATCTTCATAAGAAACAACAACCTTATAAGGCTTGTTAAATATTGGATGTTCCAATTTCATACCATGTGCATGTGCATCTAAACACAAGCATAAATGATCTATTTTTAACTGACGTCCTTCACCTATAAATGCTGAGGACTCACCAATCATTATGGTTGCGGCGTTATAACTTTTAGTTAAATATTTACGAGTTTCAAACCCTGTTACTTTTCCTGTAGAGTCTTTAATATATCCACCAGCAAATGGTTTTAAGTAATCGTCAATTATGGTTACATCGTAGTTTTCGGTTATTTGCTCTTTAAAATCTTCACTATAAACAACCTCAACAACATTAAAATACTGCTTTAATAATTGTTTAAAATCTGCAGTACGTGTTTTTCTTAATTCAATAAGTCTGTCTATATTTCCTCCTATTTTATCTCTTTCAGAGAGTTCTTTATTAGGATTTACTCCAACATACAATACTTTTAAGTTTGATTTTTCAACTTGGCTAAATGCAGAAGTAACGGCTATCAGCATTAACATTATAAATACAAATATTTTTTTCATCTAAATATATTCGTTTATTAATTTTTCTAATTCTCCAGTTGAAGGTAATGGAGCAAATACATCTACAATCTTAAAGTCTTTGTCAATTACAAAAAACCTTGGAATAGCAGCCACTTTATATTCAGATAATTGAGATCTGTTGATTTGTAACTGATTGCCTACTACTTCATTTTTATCAAAATATTTTCGCCAAACTTTTTCTTTGTCAATAGAAAGTGAGATAAGTTCTATATTATCATTATCGTGATATTTTTTTTCTAAAGCCTCAAAAAATGGTTTTTCAGCCATACAAGGACCACACCAAGTTGCCCATAAATCTAAAACAATAACTTTCCCCTTATAATCGCTTAATTTAACGGTATTTCCATCTAATTTTGTAAATGTTAGGTCAGATGCAGGGTTTCCTTTTAAAATAGATGTATATTCATTCTTTAAATTAAGTAATACTGATTTATACGCCGAATTTGTAATACTTTCTGCAGTTTGTTTTAATAGTTTTCCTGCTTCATTTGAATACCCATTAAACTTTAATTCATTCACCAAATCATTTGTTTTAAGGTATTCCTTTAAATTTCTGTTTAATTCAGGAAGTTCCAAATCTTTAATAAATTTGTCATCTTTTAATAAATACAAAATCGAATGAAAAACTTCTAATTGAAGGTAATCTGATTTGTTAAAGTCATCTAAATGGATTTTTTTATAGGATGCTAAATATTTCTCAGCTTCTTTCATTTTTGATTGCATTTCATCTTGTGTCATCTCTCCATTTCTTACTTTGCCATAATACAAGTAAAATAAACTACTTAATGAATTTACGTAATCAAATTTGTTACGTGCAGTTTCCAATTTTCTAAAATCATCTGAAACTGTTTTCAATGCAGCCAATTCATCCATGCGGTTCTTTAATAGCTTGTTAAAAGCTTCTGGCACATCTTTATACGTTTCAATTTTTGAAGAAGCCTCTCTTTCTACTCCCCAAAATGATCCTCCTTTTGGATAAGGAACTTTGGTTAAGTAGTTATTTGCATCTGCTCCTGTACCATTAAATTTCCCATAAGAACGATCTCTTGTGTCTATGTTAGCTACTAAACTATCGCCTGGAGAAAGATATAAAAAGGTTCTTCCTATTTGGAAATAAGCAGGTTTTTCTAACTCAAATCGAAATTCAAAATTCGATTTTTCTTTTAAAAGTATTTTATGAATCTCTTCTATAAATAACAAAGATTTTGAAGACACATTATTCATATACAATGTATCTTGGTCGTAATTAACTATTGTTCCTTTTAAAACTACTGTTTTATTTTCTATTGGTTGCTCAATTTTACAGCCTGTGCTTAAAATTGCAAACACTACTATGTAGATAATTTTTTTCATTTTATATTTATTAAAGCTTTAATTCTATTTCTTTTTTATTTGGAGGAAAGCAAATATTAGCATCACAACATTGATAATATAACCAACATTTTACAGTAATTCCTTTTTCAATATCGCCAACAAAATTTAATTGATGCGTATATTCATTTTCATTCTTATATATTAAAATACTAGGTTTTCCAGGATATGCATGCGGCGCAGATTTTTTCCAATCACCAACTAATTTAATACCTTCAGAAACTTCAATTCCAAATTCAGAATTAATATAGGCCTCACCATTTGGTACAAATGCATAAATATGATAACCTTTCATTATATTGGCTTTTAGTAAAACAGTTTTTATACCGTTCTTTCCTTCAATAATTTTAGCTCCTACACTAACAGGATCCATATGTGATGGAGTTTCCATTATTAACTCCTTAATATTTTGTGCCTGAGAAAAAGAGATGCTTAAAACGAATACAATAATTAAGATTATGCTTTTTTTCATTTTGAATAAATTTTGGTATTGGTTTTTATAATTATGTGGTAATGAACCGTAATTACCCTTAATTTAAATTGTTAACAATATGTTAACTCATAAAAAGATGTCAAAATTTTAAGGCATTTTCAACTAGCAGCAATGCTTAGAAAATAATTACTAAAAAGTCAATATAGGTTAGAACTTATTAGTTGTTGATAAATAAGGCTTATCTAATTTAGATAAGCCTTATAATAATTTAAGATTCTATTAATATGTATTTTGTTGTAAAACACCATTAGAAGATATAATATCAGAATCGGGAATAGGTGTTGCATACTTTCTAGAATTCTTATCCAATGTGAAATTAATTGGAGTATCTGCACCCAAAATTGAATTTCTATTAAATGGATAAAATGTTCTTGAAATCACAACATCATCCGCAGGATCATTATTGTTGTTGTAACGTCTTACGTCATACCACCTATGAACAAATGGCATTTCTCTTCTTCTTTCCTCTAAAACCTTAACCAATGCCTCTGATTGAGAGCTCGCTGCTAAGTTTATTACAGAAGAAGGAGCAGTATTATCCATACGCATTGCTCTTAGCATATTTACAGTAGTAATTCCACTACCAAAATCACCTTGACGAACTTGACATTCAGCTTTTATTAGCATCATTTCTGATACAGAAGGTCCACTTAAAATTTTTGACCTATCGAAAAATATATAACCAGGGTAATCATAAGGTGGGTCAACAGCCGATGCTTGATCATAGGAAAAACCTTCAACTATATGGTATTTATATCTTAAATCATACGATTGATCATATAGTCCTAATAATTCTTGAGAAGGCCAGTACTTCCATTGTCCATTATCTAGTACTCTATAATAATATGATTCTCCCCATTCTAACTGAAGATCTGCATTTTGAGTATCATGAGTGTATGGAAAATCAATATTAAATTGTTCTGTTGTGCCATCTGTATTAAATAAAGTAATCTCTGCAGGTTGATCAGAAAATTGCATTTCTGAATTATAATCTCTTAAAACCGAATATTCATTTAATGCTGTTTGTGCATGCTCTTGTGCCTTAACGTAATCATTTAAAGCTAAGTAAAATCTAGCAGCAAAAGCATTTACTGCAGCAGTACTCGCTCTCCAAGAACGATTTAAACTATTTACTTCTTCAAAATCTCTTGATAATTCTAAGGCTTTCTGTAAATCTTCTTCCATAAAAGCCCAAGTTTCAGACAATGTAACTCGTTCTAAATTTTCTTCAAAACTAGTACTTTGTTTTATAGGTAAGCCTAATTCACTTCCAGTAGCGTCTGAATATGGTAAACAGTATGTGTTTGCTAATTGAAAATAACTATACACTCTAATAAAATGCGCTTCAGCTTTAATTTGCTTCTTTTCATTATCATCACCACTTACATCAGGTAAGTTTAATAATACTAAATTGGCAGTGAATATTTTTTCCCATTCCTGAGGCCAGTATGCTCTAATATCAAATTGTACATTTTCTCTGTCCCACAAACCATACTGTGCCATGCTAATACTATAAGCATTTCCACCTGGTGAGGCATCAAATAATTCTGTTTCAAAACCAAAGTCATCAGTTCCAAATATAGCTGTACTGTTTGATTCTGTATTAAATTGACTATAGTCATTTAATAATGCATCTAAATGTTCTAAAGAACTAACAGGGATATTAGTTGATTTAGATGTTGGTTCGTCTAGAAAATCATTGCAACTTGCAACAACGTTAACTAGTAATAATAATAATATATATTTATAAAATTTCATGTGATTCTAATTTAAAAATTTAATTGAACTCCTAATGTAACAGTAGTCTGCGGCTTAATTGTACCTACAGGGTACTCTGGATCTTCATCAAAATCATTCCATAAAATTGTTCCTAAATTATTTGCTTGCGCATATACCTTAGCTGAGTTTAATCCAATTTTATTCATTAAAAGTGAAGGTAAATTATACGTTAAATTCACCTCTTGAAATCTAATATGTGATGCATCTTCAGTTAAATAGTTCATGAATGGATAAAAACGATTATAAAAATAGTATCTTCCTTGAACATCTGGAATTGGAATTACGTCTGAACCATCACTAGCAGCAACTTCGCTGTATTGACTATTAACTGGAGTTATTCCGCCGCTTGGGTAATTAAAGCTTTGTCTTCTAAAAACATGACCAAACTTACCAGTAATAATAAAAGATAAGTCAAAATCATATATTTTAAAAGAATGTCTCATTCCAATATTGGTTGGTGCAACTCTTGAACCTTGTGCTTCCATATATTCAACTGCATTACCTGTAGCCCAAGTTGTAATACTATTATTTAAACCATCTATTCCAACAATTGACGGTTGCATATTTACACTCGTTTCCGAACCAAAATTATACATTCCACCATAAACAAAAGACCACATGGTATTTGCATCATGTCCTTCAACATAAGATGCAGTTCCTCCTGGTGTCATATCCCACATATGATAATCTGATTTAAACAAACTAGTAATTTCATTCTTATTATAAGAATAATTTATACTTCCTCTCCATTGAATATCATTTCCTTTTAAATTTCGGGATGTACCTAACTCAATTTCAAACCCTTTATTTAGCATTGTTCCATTATTAAACTTTTGGCTAGTTGAGCCATTAACAGAAGCTATTGATTGACTTACAATTAAATCAGTCCCTTTTTTATTATAAACATTTATAGTTCCGTTTAATTTTCCTTGCAAAGCAGAAAAATCAACACCCAAGTTTAAAGACTTCGTTTTTTCCCATCTCAAAGTTGGGTTTCCATTACTTGCAATACCAGCCGTATTTTCTTGAGTTATTACATCCAATGCACTATGTAAAGAGATAGTTGGTTTAAAAGATGTTGATTTATCAATATTACCATTAACTCCATAAGTAGCTCTAACATTTAGACGATCTAACCATTCAACATCAGACATAAAGTTTTCTTTATTCATTTGCCATCCTAATCCTACTGACCAGAATGGGTCATACCTATATTTAGGATCATCAGCAATAATATTTGAAGCGTCTGTTCTGTAACTAGCATTTAATGTGTACTTTCCATCGTAGGTATAACCTAAATTTCCATATAAAGAGAAAAATCTATCCGTATTTTCTGAAAAAGAATGCCGAGGGGTTAAATTAAATTTATAAAAATATCGTGCATACACTGCAGGATAAAAGTCCCAAAGTGATGATGAATTCACGTCTCCTAATAATTCTGATGTTGTTAGAGTTTTATTGTTATAACCAAAAGCTGTAGGGTTAGCCGTATATTTTCTTACTCTGTTAGAAAATTCAGTTCCTGCGACAAAATTAATTGCATGTTTATCTTTAAACTCACGAATAAAATTTACTTGATTTCTAAAATTATAAGCGTTAACTTCTAAGCTTCTTTTATTTAAAATACCACCTGAAGGTACTAGCTGAGTTGGTACTTCTCCATAATTCCACTCAGGTCCTGAAGTTTCATTAATAAATTGACGTACATCAAAAGTTTTATCACTGTAATAATTATCGGTATTTGCAATGGAAGATTCATATTGAAATTTTGAAGAATATGTCAACCCATCAATAATATCAACAGTTAACCCAGTTTGAATTCTTGCATTTATTTGTTTTGTTGATAAGTCTCTATTTCTAATTTCAGTAATAGGGTTGTACGACCAATCATTGTAAGCAAATGAATCAAAAGGAACAAACACATCTAAATTTGGTCGATAGTATTTTAGGTATGACATATCAGTCAAGCTTCCATCACTATTTACCAATTCATTATAAGTGCCTAAACTAGCTATATCACCTAAAGTAACACCATTTCTAGTATTGTCATTAAATTGTAGCATTCCACCAAAATCAAACTTTACTCTGTCGGTTATTTTAACACTAGTATTATAGTTTATTAAATATTTATGTACTTTATTTCCCTTGAAATAATCTCTATTATCTTCAAACAACAAAGATAATTTATTTAACATATTTTCATTTCCTCCAGAAATATTAATATTGTATTGCTTTGTTATAGGTGCATTTAATAAATAATCTTCTATTTGCCCTTGATTATTAATTCCTCTTAATCTTGCCAATGTAGCATCTCTTTCTGAATTAGTAATTCTACCAAGTCTAGCCTCATTCATTGCAACGATTGCCTGAGAAAATGGGGATAAAGCATTAGAGCTAATTGGTGGCGGACCTCCAAATGGACTTCCAAAGAAATTTGAATCAAATCCTTTTTGCTGATAATCAATTATTTCTGAACTATTTGCAAAACCAAGGGAATAATCTAAGTTTAATTTACCAGATGCTCTTAAAAAAGAAGAAACTGAAATATTCGTTTTCCCTTTAGCAGCTTTTTTACTTACAATTACAATAACTCCATTTGCGGACTTTGCACCCCAAATTGAAGCGGCGGCAGCATCCTTTAATATAGTAATACTTTCTACATCACTTGGATTAATTGTTTCAAAACCACCTTCAATTGGAAAGCCGTCATAAACAATTAAAGGTTCTTGATCTGCTAATAAACTTGACTGTCCTCTAATTTCAAAATCAACAGTTCCATCTGTATTTACGGTACTTTGTAATCCTGCTACCATACCGACTAAACGTTCTGAAATACTTGTAGCTGGTTTATCAAGTTCTGACTTATCAATTATGTCATAAGAACCAGTAGCTCTTTCTTTTGAAATTTTTTGAAAACCTGTAATAACAACTTCATTTAACTCCCCAACATCTTCTTTCAAAACTACATTAAGAGTTGTTTGATTTGTAACTGTAAAGTTCTGTGTTTGAAAACCTAAAAATGAAAATCTTATTATTTCTCCATTGGTTGCTCCTATACTATATTTTCCATCAAAATCAGTAGCTACACCCCTAACCGTAGAACTTCCTTTTTGACCAACTAAAACATTTACTCCAGGTAATGGATTTCCATTTACGTCTGTTACAGTACCTGTTATTGTAATTTGTTGCTCAATTTGTTCAGCATAAATCTGCTCAATGGGCTTTTTAGATAAAATTATGGTGTTTTCAATAAAATCATACGTTATATGACTAGAACTCAAAGTTTCATCTAAAAGTCTGAAAGTTCTAATTGCACCTTTTTTCAAATTAACACTTGGTGAATTTTTAAACAAATCTGTTCTATAAATAAACTTATAGTCAGTTTGATTTTGTATCAGTTGAAAAACTTCATCAACAGTAATTGTTTTATCTGCAATAATTTTAATTTTTGAATTTTGAGATAACCCCGAATTTGGGCTAAATCCAAAAGCAATTGTACAGGATAAGAAAATAAAAAATCTCATAATTGTTTTTAAGATACGTTTTTTCAAGAAATGCGCATCGGTAAATTTTAATTCCATAAATTTGCAATGTTTTAGTTAGTTAAACATTTTTAATTAATTAATACTCCAAAAAGGGGCAAAGTATGTTACTTGCAGGTATAGACTTTACACCCCTTTTTTTATTTTATTGTAATTTTGTTTTCTGCTATTTCATAATTTAAATTATTGGTGTTTTTTAGAGTTAAAAGAATAATTTCAATATTTTGGTTTTTACCTATTGTACCTATGTATTTAAAGTCTTCTTTATTTTTTAATTGAATTTCAATTTCAACATCATACCATCTAGATAATACTGCCATAACCTCTTCAAGTGATTTTCCATTAAAATTAAATTCATTAAGTCTCCAAGAGGTTTCATAAAAAGTATTTACACTTTTTAATAAAACTGTTTCATCTGTTTTATTGTAGATTGATTGTTGTGAAGGATTTAAAAATTTATTTATATTATCAATTACTAAAGCAATACTACCTTCTACTAGGGTTGTTTTAATCTCTTCTTCTTCTGGATATGCTTTTATGTTAAATTCAGTACCGAAAACTTCAACTTCTTGCCCCTGAGTTAACACTCTGAATTTATCTCCGTTATGATTTTTGCTATCAGAAACAACAAAATAAGCTTCTCCGTATAATAATTCTACTTCTCTAGGTTCGCCTTTTCTAAATTCAACAGGATATTTTATTTTACTTTCAGAATTTAACCAAACTTTAGTGTCGTCAGCTAACTCAATATAAAATTCACCTCCTCTTGGAATTGTTAAATAATTATATACTAAAGTTGGAAGGTTTTTTGTAATATCAGCTTCTTTTTTATTATAAACTAATTTTTCACCATCGCTATTTACTTTTTCACCTGAAAAAGTTTTCCCTTTTTCAAGTTCAACTTTTTCACCATCTCCTAAAGTTAATACAGCTTTATCAATTCCAATTTTAATATTGTTATCTATAACAATATCTTTTTTGGAAGCAAATTGATTTTTTGTTAAAAAGTAGCTTGTAGATATTAAAAGAATAGCAATTGCTGCATACTTAAATAGAATAAAACAGTATGACTTTACTCTTCTCTTTTCAATCTTTTCAAAAAAAACTCGTTTTTCTTTTTCAACGTCAATGTTAATGCCTTCTGGCATTTCATTAAGGTAATTAAAAATCACCTCATTTTTGTTCTCTATTTCTTTTCTTTTTCCTACTGACATTTTCTTTTTTTGACAAATTTTTTAATTAGTCTATCATTTTATACTTATAATGTTGATAAAAAAATGATACACCCTAATTTTTTTATTATAAAAAATCTTTTAATTCATCTCTAAGTGTTTGTAATGCATTTGAAATATGATATTCGACTGTTTTTTTAGATATTCTCATTTCTTTAGCAATCTCTTTATATGTTAATCCCATTCTCCTTGACATTATAAAAGACTCTTTAGCTTTACCCTTTAATTTTTTTATTGCATCATTTACTCTATTGCTTAAATCTTCATTAAACTCTACTGTAACTGTATCTACTTCTTGATCAATTATATCTAAATAATCTTCAAGATATAATTTGGGGTCTTTCTTATTTCTATAATGGCTAGCAATTTTAAATCTCAATATTTGCCACATATAAGCTTCCATAAAAGGTTTCTCTGCTTGAATCTGATCTACTTTATTCCAAAAAGCAATAAATGTTTCTTGCACTACATCTTGACAGACCTGAACATCTCCAATAAATCGTGAAGATTTTGAATAAAGTTTAGGATAATAAGCTTCATAGAAAATGCCAAAGGCTCTCTTATCCTTATTCTTAATTCTTATCCAAAAATGATTGAGTGCAGTTTTGGTCATTTAGAAAATGTATTAATAATAAAAGAAAGGTTGTGTAAAAATATTAATACCCTAAACTTTAATTGAAGAAATTTAAAATTATTTCATAAAAACCTTAAAAAAGTAACAAAATTAAACTTTTTTTTAGTTTAAATATAATTTTAAATTGCTCACCACTGGTAAGTAAATCCGTAGTAAATTTTTGAAAATTTTACTTTTACTTCAATTTTAGCAGCGTCAATATCTCCAATTATTGCAATACCTTGTAGGGTTGTTCTTTTCAAATCTTGGTAAAACCCCATAAAGCTTTGTATTTAAGTCTTTTAACTAAAATCATTACTCTAATTGGTAAACACTTAGAGTATCTAAAATGATTGAAATTTGTTCCAATATTTAACCCTTATTTAATATTAAAAGGGTTGCCAAGGCAACCCTTTATAAAATCTTCCATTAGTTTAAGTATTAATTCATGAAAACAAAGTTTAATGAAAGACTATTTGTACTGTAAGTCTATTTAATTGTAAATGACCCTTAATTTTAAAATGTTAAATATTTGCCAATAAAAAAACACCTTTGCTAATAATTCAACTAACAATATGAAACAGCGAGTTTTAGATATGACTACAGAAAGGTTTTATATTCTTTTATTATTTCTACTGTTCTTTAAGGTTTATAAATAAAACAATATCAATCTTATTGCATCTGTTTAAAAAATAATTAAAGCTTACTTTTTTTATTTTTCCAATTTTTAATTGGAAAAAGATTTTTTTCTCAAAATGTTCTGAAGGAACATAGTATTATATCACAATTTTTTTAATTAATTTTAGATTCTAATTTATATAGCTAATCATGAAAAAAATAATAACATTAATGGTTTTAACAATTTTGTTTTCTTGTAAAGAAGATAAAAAAGCACGAAAACCAGTAAAACAAATTACGGTTGAAGAAAATTTAACTGATATGACTAAAAATTTAAATAAATATGTTCCTTTTAAATTAACGTCAGACTTAAGTGTATTAACGGAGAATGAACGTAAAATGTTACCTTTATTAGTAAAAGCCGCAGACAAAATGAATGCATTGTTTTGGTTTGAAGCTTATGGAGATAAGGAGGCTTTAATGGATAAAATACCTGACGAGGATACCAAAAAATTTGTAGAAATTAATTATGGACCATGGGACAGGTTGAATGGAAACAAACCTTTTGTTGAAGGAATTGGGGAAAAGCCTTTAGGTGCAAATTATTATCCTGTAGACATGACTAAAAATGAATTTGAAGCATTTTCTTCGGATAATAAATCAAGTTTATACACTTTTATTAGAAGAAATGATGATGGAAGTTTAAAAACAATTTGGTATCATAAACAATTTGAAAGTCAAGTAAAAGAGGTTTCAGACTTGTTAATAGAAGCATCAAAATTAGCTGATAATGCAGGGCTTAAAAACTACCTTGAATTGCGTGCAAAAGCATTTTTAAATGACAAATATCAAGCAAGTGATTTAGCTTGGATGGATATGAAAACAAATACACTCGATATTGTAATTGGACCAATTGAAACTTATGAGGATCAGCTTTTTGGAAATAAAGCATCACACGAAGCTTATGTCTTAATTAAAGACCAAGTTTGGAGTAAAAAATTAGAGAAATTTGCACAGTTTTTACCTGAATTACAAAAAGGATTGCCAGTTGATGAATTGTATAAAAAGGAAACCCCAGGAACAGATTCAGATTTAAATGCCTACGATGTTGTTTATTATGCTGGAGACTGTAACTCTGGAGGAAAAACAATTGCTATTAATTTACCAAATGACGAAGAAGTTCAGCTACAAAAAGGAACAAGAAGATTGCAACTTAAAAATGCAATGCGTGCAAAATTTGATAAAATAATGCTTCCAATCTCTGAGAAGATTATAGATGAAAGTCAACGCAATCACGTTACATTTGATGCTTTTTTTGCCAATACAATGTTTCACGAAGTTGCTCATGGGTTAGGTGTTAAAAATACCGTAAACAATAAGGGTACTGTAAGAAATTCATTAAAAGAATTGGCTTCTGCATTAGAAGAAGGAAAGGCAGATATTTTAGGTTTGTATATGGTGCAGCAGTTACACGAAAAAGGTGAAATAGGTGGAGATATAAAAGATTATATGACCACTTTTATGGCTGGAATTTTTCGTTCGGTTCGTTTTGGAGCTTCAAGTGCTCACGGAAAAGCCAATATGATTCGTTTTAATTTCTTTAAAGAAAAAGAAGCATTTACTAAAAATGAGGATGGAACTTATAAAGTGAATTATGACAAAATGCAAGATGCTATGGAAGAATTATCGAGAATTATTTTAACTTTACAAGGAAATGGAGACTATAATGGTGTTGCAAAATTAGTAGCTGAGAAAGGTTTAATTTCTGAAGATTTACAGAAAGATCTAGATATGCTAAGCGAACAAAATATTCCTGTAGATGTTATTTTTGAGCAAGGTTTAAGTGCTTTAGGTTTGGATTAGTCTTATCAGGTTCATAAAAATTTTATTTTATAAATAACAAAAGCCTCCATTTTGGAGGCTTTTGAATTAAATATATTTTGATATTGTGTTTATTTTGGATCTAAAATGGCATCTACACGTTCAGCAATATCTTGTAAGTGATATCTTGTAATTGTATTTGGTGCAGCTGAAGCAGCTCTTTTAGCATCTCTTTTAATGCGATTTAATTCACCTCTTACAACAGGAATAATATCAGATTGTTTAACTGTAACTGCTGTTCTTTTTACATAACTAGAACCGTTAGAAGCTCTTTCGTCTTTAGCTGTCATTAAACTTGCAAGCTGTTCTACATGAGCTCTTTGTAAGTTTCTTCTATAAGTGTCAATAGTTCTTCCAGAGCGTAGTTCAGTCCAAATACCATTTCTTAAATCGCTCATCATAGAAACTAAAGAATACGCTTCTGAACCATTTAATGTTTCATTTTCAATCATACGCATCATTCTTCCAAGACTTAAAACATTGTTTAGTGTTTTAACTTGTAGGCCTCTAACGCGTTCGGTAATTCCAGAATATTCAGTTTTTCCAATAATTTCTTTATCAATTAACCAAGTTGGGGTTTTAAATAATTGATCTATTACAAAGTTTAAACTATTTTTTTGATGGTTTTTATCAACGTGTGTATAAACTAAACCATCTTGGTCTGAAGTTTTGTAGTGCTCATATACTCCACCAATATTTGAAGAAACATGTCCCATATACCTGTTAAATTGAGAGGTAACATGTCCATACATTTCAGATAAATCATCATAATTTTCTCCCTTTTTAGAGGTCCAATTAATAAGATTTCTCATAATAATTTTTAAATTCGAAATTCCATAAGAACTCGCCTTAATAGCATCATCTCCTAAATCTTCCGTTTGAGAACTTGGGTCAACAACATCTCCAGCTTGTTGATGTCCAAATCTATACCAAGGGTCGCCGGCATGTTTTAAAATCCAACTATCTAATATTTCTTTTTCATCTTCAGGAGTTTTTGCATCTAAGATTGGGCGGTATCCCCAGTTCATTGCATACTTGTCATATACACCAATATTAGGCATCATTGCTACATCTTTATCTCCAGGTTGTGCAATATAATTAAAACGTGCATAATCCATAATTGAAGGAGCAGTACCATGTTTTTTAGTAAAAGTTGCAGAGCGCAACGAGTCAACAGGATATGAAGCGCTACTTCCCATATTGTGAGGTAAGCCTAGGGTGTGTCCAACTTCATGAGAAGAAACAAACTTTATTAGTTCTCCCATCACTTCATCTTTAAATCCTACACTTTGAGCTTCTGGATTAATTGCAGCTGTTTGTACAAAGAACCATCCTTGTAATAAGCTCATTACATTGTGGTACCAATTAATATCAGATTCTAAAATTTCTCCAGATCTAGGATCGTTAACATGAGGTCCATTTGCATTAGGAATTGGAGATGCTAAATAGCGTACTACAGAATAACGAACGTCTTCTGGGCTCCATTCTGGATCTTCTTCTTTTGTAGGTGGGTCTTTTGCAATAATGGCATTTTTAAAACCGGCTGCTTCAAAAGCAACTTGCCAATCTTCTATACCTTGTTTAATAAAAGGTCTCCATTTTTTAGGTGTTGCTCTATCAATATAATATACAATTTGTTTTTTTGGCTCCACTAATTCACCACGTTTAAACTTTTCAATATCTTCATCTTTTACTTCTAATCTCCATCGGTTTAGATATGTAATTTTTTTGCTTTTTTGGGCTTCAGAACCATAATCTATCTGACTTGATGTAAACCATCCAACTCGCTCGTCAAAAATTCTTCTTTTCATTGGAACCTCTGGAAGTAAAATCATTGAGTTGCTCATTTCAACTGTAACTGTTCCTGTACTAGAATTTGAAGGTGGAGCACCTGCACTATATGTTTTTACATGTCTACTTTCAATATTTAAAGGATAACTCTTAATACTATCAATAAATGATTTTTGAGTATCTAATCTGGTTATTTTGTAGCCTTTTCTAACAAAATCAGGTAATCCTAGAGCTTTTACGTCTGTTGCATATAAATCTGTTACATCAATTACTGTTGCTTTTTTATCTACTGAAAAAGCTTTAATAGGGAAGGTAAATAAGACAGGTTCAAAATTTGAATTTTCAACAGCTTCATGCACTGGAAGCTCTTCATCTGCTACAACATTATGAGAAACAACTCTTAATAAAATTTGTTTTCCTTTTTTTTGCCAGCGTAATACTTTTGTATTTGCTTTTTGGCCACCAAAACTTCTGTTATTTGAAGTGTTTTTTGCAATACGGGTTACCATTAGCATTTCTCTTTCTAACAAAGAATCAGGTATTTCAAATAGATATTTGTCATCTACATAATGAATTTTAAATAAACCATCATCAGTCTTTGCGTCTTTGGTGACTACTTTTGCATAGGGTTGGATTGCTCCTTTTTTTGGTTTTGGGGGCGGTGTAGGTTTAACAGTTTCTTTTTCTTTTTTCTTTTTTCGTTGGGCATCGGCTTGAGAAGTAACACCAACAATAAGTAGTAGTGTTAAAAACGTAGTAAAAAATTTGCGAGTCATTTTAAGTATTGGGTTTAATTATTGATATTTAAAATAAAAGCCCTAAAATATTAAACCCCAGCACAAAATTTCTTAAAAATTTGTTAAACAAAAAACCGTAATTTCTGAGATTACGGTTTTAAGATTAGAAACTAAATATACTTAAGTTTTTGAAAAAAAAATTATTTATTTCTTTCTAACTGTTTTTGAATCTTTTTAATAGCATTTTCGATAGGTTTTTCGGGTTCAATAACATTAAATTCTCCCCAAAATTCAGGGTCTGCAAAACCTTGAACTTCATCACTTAAAATAACGGATGGTTTTAATCTATCTCTAAATCTAATTGTGGTGTCTTCTGTTATTGCTTTCCAATCTGTAATAGCCATTTCCATAACAATATTATAAACAGAATTAAATAATCGCTTGTCATAATCTATCTTAAAGCCTAATTCAATTCTGCTATATCCAAAATGCCACTTACCATTTTTCTGCCTGTAGTTAATTTGATATGTAGCTTGTGTTGGTATGACAGTTGCCTTTTTGGGTTTTTTAATAACGAATAAACGACTGGCTTTTTCCTTGTCTTCTAAATTTAAATAAAACTTGGTGCTTATTAAAGCGTAGGTATTTGCGTCAATAAAAAGTTTACCATAATAAAATGGATCATTAATATGTTTTTTTTGTTTAAAATTAACTACATATACAGGTTTGTCGTCAATTTTAGTGTTTGTTTCAAAATTAAATTGATATCTATCAAATATTTCGTCTCCAAAAAAGTCTAACGGATTTTTCATAACATCAATTTTTAAAGTACTAGAGGGACCTCCTTTTAACTTTAAAGTAATAGTGTCTAACTTGTTATAATTGGTGTTTTTACGAGCTTTGTATAGTTTTAAAAGATCGTTTTTATTATTTGTGTATGCTTGTTTGTTAACTTCAACTACGGCTTCGGAAAGTGAGACGTAACTTCTCCTTTTTTTGATGGTTTCTCTGTAAAAAGCAGTCATTGAAGTAGGAAAGTCAAAATAATTATTTCCTCTATTTTTTAACATTTCTCTTATTAGCGAATTTGCATCTTCAATGTTTATTTTAATTTCAGAAAGTTCTTCAATATGTGTTTCAAGTTTAATTATTGTGTTGCTTTCATTTAAATCGTTAAAATCAATTACTTTGCTAGTGTATCCTAAAAAAGAAACAGTTACTCTTTGATTGCTATAATTTGTTGGAATTTTTAACAGAAATTCACCTTGTGTATTGGTTACAGAACTTATGTTTGTTTCATTTACCAAAAGTGTTGCAAAAACTAATGGTTTTTTTGATTTGCTGTCTATAACAATACCTTTGTATTGGTTAAAATTTATGGTGTCTTTAGCAGTAGTTGTATTTGCATATCCATTATTTTGAAATACAATAAATGTTAAAAAGACACAGGCACAGGTAACTATTTGATTTAGCATTTTTTTTAGGAAGCGATCTTTATTTTTCATAATGTAAGATTTAAAAAATACAACTAAGCTTTGACTCTACAAGTTAGTAATTATTTGTATTTTTTAAATAAAACAAATTGTTAAAATTTTAAAACACTATAAAATAAAAAAAACACTTTAAATCCGCTTACTTAATTTAAGCGAATTTAAAGTGTTTGTAATTAACTAAGCTTTAGCTATTTATTTTAAAATTAGTTAGGTACAGGAAATCCGCGATCTCTCATAAGAGCATCAATTTTAGCATCGCGTCCTCTAAATTTTCTATATGCTTCAGCCGGATCCATAGAGTTTCTTGGAGCAAATAAATATTTTACCATTTTTGCTGACAATTCTTTATCGTAAAATCCATCTGGAGCTTCTGAAAATGCTTCTGAAGCATCTGCAGTTAAAACATCTGCCCACATATATCCATAATATGCAGTTGCGTAACCTTCACCAGAAAATACATGTCCAAAATGTGGTGTTCTATGGCGCATTACTAATTCTTTAGGCATATTAATTGCTTCTAAAGTTTCTTTTTCAAAAGCATCTACATCAATATTTGTTGGGTCTGCTAAATGAAATTTCATATCCATAATTGCAGAGGCTAAATATTCTGTTGTAGAAAAACCTTGATTAAAGGTGGCTGCCTTTTTAATTTTTTTAACTAATTCTTGAGGAATTACTTCTCCAGTTTTATAATGAATTAAAAATTGATTTATCACTTTGTCTGTTGATAACCATCGCTCTAATACTTGTGATTGGAATTCTGTATAGTCTCTAACACCGCCATTTAAAGTTGGGTATTTTACATTTGAAGAAAAGAAATGTAATGCGTGTCCAAATTCGTGTAAAAATGTAGTTGCATCATCCCAAGAAACCAATACAGCTTCTCCTGGAGCAGGTTTTACAAAGTTAGAATTATTAGACGCTAATACCGTTTTTTCGCCATCAAAAGTAGTGTGGCTTCTATAGGTAGTTGCCCATGCTCCAGAACGTTTACCTTGTCTTGCAAATGGATCTAAATACCATAATCCAATATGTTTACCACTAGTTTTGTCTGTAACTTCCCAAACATTTACATCTTCATGAAATACAGGAACACTTCCTTCTGGAACAGCCGTAAAATTATAATTAAATACTTCGCCAGCTACAAAAAATAAGGCATCAGTTAATTTGTCTAATTGTAAGTATTGTTTAACTTCATCAGAATCTAAGTCGTATTTTTGTTTACGGACTTTTTCAGCATAGAATCTATAATCCCAAGGTTCTATAGTTATGTTGTCTCCATTAGCATTTGCAACTGCTTGCATGTCTACAACTTCTTCTTTAACTCTTGCTATTGCAGCAGGCCAAACGGCATTCATTAAATCCATAGCGTTTTCTGGTGTTTTTGCCATTCTGTTTTGTAAACGCCAATCTCCAAAATTATCGTAACCTAATAATCCAACACGTTCTTTTCTAAGTTGTAAAATCTTTGCAATATTTTCATTATTATCAAATTTATCGGCATTATCACCTCTTGAATAATAATTATTCCAAACTTTTTCGCGTAATTCTCTTTCAGTTGAATAGGTTAAAAATGGATCCATATAAGATCGCGTGTTCGGAACTGCATATTTTCCTTCTTGCCCTTTATCTGTTGCAATTTTAGCCATAGATTTAATCATCCCGTCAGCTAAACCACCTAATTGATCTTCAGTTAAATAGACTACGTAATTTTCTTCATCTGCTAATATATTATTCGAAAAATTAGTATATAAAGTTGAAAGTTCTTTGTTTATTTCTGCATAACGTAATTTTTTAGTGTCGTCTAACTCAGCACCATTCATTGCAAATCCTTCATAAATAAGTTGAATAACACGTTGTTGATCAGCTTCTAATGGGGTTTTTAATGAATTGTCATAAACAGTTTTTATACGTTGAAATAATGCTGCATTTTGTGAAATTTTAGATCTGAAATCTGATAAGATTGGAGCCATATCTCCTTGAATCTTTCTGAATTCAGGAGATGACACATTAGAGCTCCAAATGCCGTAATAGGTAAAAACTCTGTCTAAGGCTTCTCCAGATTTTTCCAAAGGAACAATAGTGTTTTCGAATGTAGGAGCTTCTGTATTAGCGGTAATTTCATCAATTTCTTGAAGATTTAATTCCATTCCTTTTTCTATCGCAGGTTTAATGTCTTCAATATTCATTTTATCAAAAGCTGGAATACCATTGTAAGGCCCTGTCCACTCTTGTAATAATATATTGTTGTTTGTCATGAGTTCTTCTTTGTCATTAGTTTTTTTGCAACTTGTTAAAACCATTGAAATACAAATAAATGTAATAGTGGCTAGCAGTTTAGCGGTTTTTTTATTCATAATAGTATATTATTTATTAGTTTGATTGAATAGCTTCAAAATTAACTATTTGCTATTTAATAATGAATTTTAATTTATGTTTTACAGGTTGTTTTTAGTTAATAAAATGTTAATTCTTTAAAGAGATATCAGTATTTTTAATTCACTTTCAGAAAGCAACAGAATTCTATATTTATTGTTTTCTAGATATAAAATTCAGTATGTAAAAGAACTGGTATATTTTTAGAATATTCTATATTTGTTATTCAAAATTTCGTTTTAATTTAAAGATTCTTTTATGAACTCAAACCTTAACTATGCTCAAGATTTATTAAATTTTATAGATAACAGTCCAAGTCCTTATCATGTCATTAGAAATGTTAAAAACATATTGTTGAAGAGTGGTTTTACTGAATTAGATCTTAAAAATAAATGGAATATTGAAAAAGAGGGGAAGTATTTTGTAACTCAAAATGACACCTCTTTGTTTGCTTTTAAAATTGGCACTTCAGATATTGCATCAAACGGTTTTAAAATTGTTGCAGCTCATTCAGATTCTCCAACATTTAAAATAAAACCTTCTCCAGAAATTTCAGTTGAAGATAAATACATAAAGTTTAATACAGAAACCTACGGAAGTCCTATTTTAAACACGTGGTTAGATAGGCCATTATCTGTTGCAGGTCGCGTAAGTTGTAAAGGAAAAAGCAGTTTAAATCCAATTACACATTTGGTAACTATTGAGCAACCGATTCTAATTATCCCAAATTTACCAATTCACTTTAATAGAACAGTAAATGAAGGAATTGCACTGAATAAGCAAATTGATATGTTGCCTGTTACATCGCTAATTACTAAAGAGCTAAATACAGATTTACTGCTAGCTACTAAAATAGCTGAAATTATTAATGTGCCTGTTGAGGATATTTTAGAAGTGGATTTAAATTTATATGATGTTGCTAAAGGAAGTATAATTGGCTTAAATAATGAGTTTATTTGTTCTGGAAAATTAGATGATTTAGCTATGGTTCACGCTGGATTATCTGCAATTTTAGATTCAAATAATAAGAATTCAACCAATGTATTGGCAATTTTTGATAATGAAGAAGTTGGAAGTCGTTCTAAGCAAGGTGCTGGTTCTCCAATACTTAAAGATGTTTTAAATCGTGTTTTGGCCATTCAAGGTAAAAATGAAGAAGATTGTCAGCGAGCAATTTATAATTCTTTTATGGTAAGTGCAGACATGGCACATGCATTACATCCAAATCATCCAGATAAACACGATCCAATTAATAAACCAATAATAAATGCTGGACCAGTAATTAAAATTGAAGGAAATCAAAAATATACTACAGATAGTAATTCGTGTGCTGTTTTTGAAATGATTTGTAAAGAAGTTTCAATTCCATATCAAAAATTTGTAAATCGTTCGGATATGTTAGGTGGTGGTACTTTAGGAAATGTTTCGGCGGGTCAATTAGCTATGCGTTCTGTAGATGTTGGTAATCCAATGTGGGCAATGCATTCTATTAAAGAAACAAGCGGAGTAGATGATCATACTTATATGACAAAAGCCTTAAAAGGTTTTTACAATGCTGAGTAGTTAAAGTTAAAAAATAGTTTAATGAAAAAAGCTGTCTGAAAATTTTACAATTTTCAGACAGCTTTTTGTTTATTTAAGATTAAAAATTATTGCTTTTTAGCGTCTAATTTCTCAATTACCTTACCATAAACTATTAATGAGATTGCAGAAAACAAAGCAATTGCTGCAAAGTAATACCAAATATAATGTGCATTTGCAGAGGCTGCTTGCCAAGCTTCGTGTGTTTCGAATAATTTTGGTTCAGGACAATATTTAGAAAGCAAATATCCAGACAACCCAAATCCTACAATTGAAGATATAAATGAGTGTAAATGACTAAAGCCTAGATATAATCCTTCTTCACCTTTTGGAGCTTGTAAAGAGAAAAATTGTAAAAATCTAGGAGAAATAAACGATTCTGCTAAACCTTGTAAAACAATTCCTAAAACCATCATTAAGGCAATTGGATGCATACTTATAATACCAAGATCAATTTCACTTCCGTTAAACCAATTACCAGATGCCATTACAAGTGCAGAAAGTGGCATAATAAACATACCAACTGTCATAGAAAATAATGGAGTTTTACTTGCCATTAACCTTGTTACTAATGTAACCGTAAGGACCACAACAAGTGGATTAACGTTTGCGTACCAAGAAGGGGAAGCACCTTCGCCTGCCATTCTTAATACATATTTTGGCATAGTTGCATACAATTGATGTTGAACCATCCAAAATCCTGTAATTATTAATATAAGTGTAATTAACCTTCCGTTTGTAAGTACTTTAATTAAGGCTGTCCAAATTTCATTTAAGGTTTTTCCTTTTCCTTCGGTTTTAGAAGATTTGTAGAAGAAAATAATCATTAATAATGCAATAAATGTCATTGCTGCAGAGAAATAATTTAGGTAAACTAAGCCCATATCTCCCATAGAAACACGTAAAGGTTTTACAATTGTTTTTCCAGAGAAAGCACCAATGTTAACCATCATATAAAAAATTGAAAAACCTAAAGCTCTGTTGCTTTCTGTTGTTTCTTTTGCTACGGTTCCTGTAATAACAGATTTTATAAAAGAACCACCAATCATAATTACTAGCATTATTGGCACAATACTCCATCTCTGGCTTGATTCCAATAAGCCTGTAAATTTAATTCCGTCTGAATAGTCAACAAGTCCAATTGATTCTAGTACAGTTGGTAGTGCACCCAGTCCAAAATAACCAATACTTAATAAAGAAAAAGCAATTACAAGAGAAGATTTAAAACCTATTTTGTCTGCTAAAGCACCAGTAAATGTAGGTAGTAGATACAACCCTCCAGAAAAGACCCCAGAAATTAATGCAGCTTCTACATCAGTAAAACCTAAAATTCTTGATAAATAAAGTGTAATTACAATAAATACACCATAATATGCGCCTCGCTCTAAAAGTTCAACAATATTTGCTGTCCAAAAGGCGCGTGTAAATCCTTTTAATTTTTGAAACATGTTTGGTTTTTTTAAATAATTTTCGAATATAGTGATTTTAGGTGATTCACGATTTAATAATTTAAATTAATTTTAATATTGATTTCTTAAAAAATGCAATGTATTTACGTCTTGATTTGTGGTATCGATAATTAAATAGTGTATTTTGAATATTCTTAGAACTTCTATTATTATGGATTTGAATCAAAAAAAAACTGTCTGAAAAAATAAATTTCAGACAGTTTTTGTAGGTAATAAATAAATATTAAAGATACTTTTAAATGTTAAAAGCAGCTTTTATTTTATCTACATAATCTAATTTTTCCCAGGTAAATAACTCAACATCCAAAGAAACTTCAGTGCCATCAACGTTTTTAAATGATTTATTTACAATGCGATTTTCTCTTCCCATATGTCCGTAGGCGGCCGTTTCTAAATACATTGGTTGGCGTAATTTTAAACGCTCTTCAATTGAAGCAGGTTTCATATCAAAAAGAGATTCTATAATCTCAGCAATTTCACCATCAGCTTTTTCAACATTTGAAGTTCCGTAAGTATTTACATAGATTCCCATTGGTTCTGCAACCCCAATCGCGTAAGAAACTTGAATTAAAACCTCATCTGCAACGCCAGCGGCAACCAAGTTTTTTGCAATATGACGTGTTGCATACGCAGCACTTCTATCTACTTTACTTGGGTCTTTACCAGAAAATGCACCTCCACCGTGTGCGCCTTTTCCTCCGTAGGTGTCAACTATAATTTTTCTTCCTGTTAAACCAGTATCTCCGTGCGGTCCACCTATTACAAATTTTCCAGTTGGATTTACATGATATACAATATTGTCGTTAAATAATGCTTGAATTGAAGCAGGTAATTTTGCGATAACTCTTGGAATTAAAATAGTAATAACATCAGCTTTAATTTTAGCTAACATTTCTATGTCATTTTCTAAAAATTGATCGTGCTGTGTAGAAACTACAATGTCTTTAATTCTAAAAGGTACATTGTCATCGGTATATTCAATAGTTACCTGACTTTTTGAGTCTGGACGTAAATATGTAATTTCGCTATTTTCTCTTCTTAATGCAGCTAATTCGTGTAAAATTCTGTGACTTAAATCTAACGCTAAAGGCATTAAATTTTCAGTTTCGTTGGTAGCGTAACCAAACATCATTCCTTGATCACCAGCTCCTTGTTCTTCTTTTTTAGCCCTATCAACACCTTGATTAATGTCTTGAGATTGTTCATGAATTGCAGAAAAAACACCACAAGAATTTCCGTCAAACATATATTCACTTTTGGTATAACCAATGTTGTTAATAACGTCTCTGGCTATTTTTTGAACATCTAAATATGTGTTAGATTTTACTTCTCCTGCCAATACAACTTGACCAGTAGTTACGAGTGTTTCGCAAGCAACTTTAGAATTTGGATCAAATGCTAAAAAGTTATCAACTAATGCATCTGAAATTTGATCTGATACTTTGTCTGGATGTCCTTCCGATACAGATTCTGATGTAAATAAATATGACATAATTATCTAATTTTAAATTATTTGAAGAAAGATTTGTTGATTGCGATGGTCGCTAAAAGGAGTAAATAATTACTGCTTTAGCATTTTTTAACGAGGTTGCAATCAGTTCAAATTTTTCCTCTTGAATATTTCGTCTGCAAATTTATGAAAATTTAAAAACTAAATACTAAATTAAGTGTTAAATAATTTTTATTGAATTTTTTGTAATCATTTTAACTTTTTTGCGACTATAATTCACAAAATTCAATTCTTTTATGAAAAAACAGCTGTTTTTAATCCTTTTTTCTTTAATTTTTATCAATTGTTCTAATAATGATGGAATGGAAACTATTATTGAACAAATTGAAATTGAAGAAAATAATCCTACAAGTGGAAGCATTTTTGTGATGGGAAATTTTGTAGATAGAGCGCACCCAACATCTGGAAAAGCAACTGTAAATAAAAACAAAACAGTGCTAAGTTTTACAAATTTTAAAACTGATAATGGACCAAAATTATTGGTTTATTTATCAACTGATATAAATTCAACAGAATTTGTGAATTTGGGAGACTTAAAAGGAATTTCAGGTGATTTTATGTATGCAATTCCTGAAAATACAGATTTAGAGAAATATAAAATTGTGAACATTTGGTGTGTAGATTTTTCAGTTAGCTTTGGTACTGCAGAATTAAAATAATTAATTTTTTTGTTGCATATTAAAAAAATGTATTTACATTTGTCACATCAAAATAGATGAAAATGAAAATTATGTTTAACAAAATGCGTACTATGATGTGTAAAATTTACACAGAGGAAGCTGTTGTTTAAAATGTAATAATATATAACAAATAGAAACCTCTGATAGCTCAGAGGTTTTTTTTTATCAAAAAAGTAATAAAATGAATTTAAATTTTCCAAAAAATATGTGCAACTTATTTCAAATATCTATGCAAATGATGCATAGCATAATGAAATGGTATTGCCAAAAATAAATGGAAAAATAAAGTCTATATAGATAAAAGTCCCTTTGGTAATACCTAAAACCAAAGGGACTTTTTTATTTAAAAAATTAAAGCTAAAAAATAAAAAAATATAATTATGAGTACTCAAAAAATTTCAACACAAGCATTACACGCCGGACACGATACAACCAAAACAGGAGGAACAAGAGCAGTTCCAATTTATCAATCTTCATCCTATGTTTTTAACGATACAGAACATGCAGCAAATTTATTTTCATTAAAAGAATTAGGTTTTATTTATACCAGGTTAAACAATCCAACTAATGATATTTTACAACAACGTTTAGCTGCAATTGAAGGTGGGGTTGGAGCAGTGGTTTTTGCATCGGGAACTTCAGCAATTTCTACCGGATTATTAACGTTGCTAAAGGCTGGAGATCATATTGTAGCTTCCAGTAGTTTGTACGGAGGAACGTTTACACTGTTAAATGTTACACTTCCTAGATTAGGAATTACAACTACTTTTGTGGATGCTTCAAATCCAGAAAATTTTAGAGATGCTGTAAAAGAGAATACAAGAGCATTTTTTGTAGAATCTTTAGGAAATCCAAAATTAGATGTGTTGGATTTAGAAGCAATTGCAGTGCATTCTAAGGCAGCTGGCGTGCCATTTATTGTTGATAATACCGTTGCCAGTCCAGCGTTATTAAATCCAATTAAGCACGGAGCAAATTTGGTAATTCATTCGTTAACAAAATATATTGGTGGGCAAGGAAACTCTTTAGGAGGTGCCATTATTGATGCTGGAACCTTTGATTGGACTAACGGAAAATTTCCTGAATTTACAGAGCCTTCTGAAGGGTATCACGGTTTAATTTATAGTGAAGCTCTAGGAGCTGCAGCTTTTACATTTAAATTAATTTTAGAGGGATTACGAGATTTTGGTGGTGCTTTAAGTCCGTTTAATGCATTTCAAATTATTCAAGGACTAGAGACCTTACCAATTCGTATAAAGCAGCACAGTGAAAATGCTTTGGAATTGGCAAAATGGTTAGAAAACAGGGAGGAAGTAGCTTGGGTAAATTATCCAGGTTTAGAAAGTAGTAAGTACAACACATTAGCAAAAAAATATTTACCGAAAGGGCAAAGTGGTTTGGTTACTTTTGGATTGAAAGGTGGTTTTGAGGCTGCAAAAAATGTAACAGATGCAACTAAAATATTCTCTTTACTTGCAAATATTGGAGATACTAAATCGCTAATTATTCACCCTGCAAGTACCACGCATCAACAATTAACTGTTCAACAACAAGCAGGTGCAGGCGTTAGTCAAGATTTAATTAGATTGTCTGTAGGTCTTGAAGATATTGAAGACTTAAAACAAGATTTAGAAGAAGCTTTCAAAAAAGTATAAATATTAGGACATTAAATTTTGTGTGAGAAAAAATTATTGCGTTAATTTGCAGCTTAGTTCATAAACGTATTGACTATTGTTATCAAGAAAGGCAGAGGGAATAGACCCTGTGAAGCCTTAGCAACCCTTTAACTTTTAAAGAAGGTGCTAAATTCTACCTATATTTGGATAGATAACTTAACGAAATTACTTTGAGTAATTTTCTGCATTTCTTATAACAATAATTTTTTTAAGTATAAATAATCCTGAAAAGGATGTTATTTTAAATAATTATTGATGAATCAATTAAAACACATAACACTCACTAATTTTATTTCTGAAAAAGGAATCAAAAATGAGCATATTAAACTTTCTTATGAAGTTTTTGGGAAGGAATTGTATTCGGCACCAATTATTTTAGTAAATCACGCTTTAACAGGAAATTCAAATGTTGCTGGAGAAGATGGTTGGTGGATTGATTTAGTTGGAGAAAACAAAGTAATAGATACCAATAAATATACAATTCTATCATTTAATATTCCTGGAAATGGATACGATGGTTTTGTAATTGAAAATTATAAAGATTTTGAAGCTCGTGATATTGCTAATATCTTTTTATTGGGATTGGAGCAACTGAAAATATCAGCGGTTTTTGCATTAATTGGAGGTTCCTTAGGTGGAGGAGTTGCTTGGGAAATGGCAGTTATTAATCCTGAAATTACTGAACATTTAATTTTAGTAGCTACAGATTGGAAAGCTACGGATTGGTTAATTGCAAATTGCCAAATTCAAGAACAATTTTTAGTAAATTCAAGTAATCCAGTACACGATGCACGTATGCACGCAATGCTGTGTTACCGAACTCCAGAATCTTTTAAAGCGCGTTTTCAGCGTTCAAAAAATGAAGAATTAGAGATTTTTAATGTAGAGAGTTGGTTGCTACATCACGGTAAAAAGTTACAAGAACGTTTTCAATTATCTGCTTACAGATTAATGAATCAATTACTTAAAACTATTGATGTTACTAAAGGTAGAAGTGAAAATGTGCTAGATACTATAAAAGCAAATATTCATATTATTGGAGTAGATTCCGATTTGTTTTTTACCGCAGAAGAGAACAAAGAAACGCATAAACAACTAGCATTAACACACCCGAATGTTACCTATAACGAAATAAATTCGGTACACGGACACGATGCTTTTTTAATAGAATATAAACAATTAGGAAAAATTATAGAACCAATTTTTAATAAAAGTTCTAAACATAATAAGATGAAAGTAGTAAAATTTGGAGGAAAATCATTAGCAAACGGTTTAGGTTTAGAAAGTACCTTAGCTATAATAGAAAATAAAATTGCTAACAACGAAAACATAGCTGTTGTGGTATCTGCACGTGGAAAAACAACAGATCATTTAGAGTCTATTTTAGAAAAAGCAAAAAATAGTTTGCCTTATTTAGAAGAGTTTAAACAACTAAAAGACTATCAGATTGAGGCTGATAATACAGTGGATTTATCTGCTGAATTTCAACTGTTAGATGAAATTTTTAGAGGTGTAAATTTATTGGGAGATTATAGTCCTAAAGTTAAAGATCAAGTACTTTCTCAAGGTGAAATTATTTCAGCAAAACTAATTGCTAATTTGTTGAATTCAAGAGATGTAAAAGCTAATTTTGTAGATGCTCGTACCTTAATTAAAACCAATAATCAGTTTGGGAAGGCACAACCTTTTGAAAATGCTTCCGAAGAAAATGTAATAGAATTCTTTAGAAATCAACCTATTGAAGTTACTCAAGTTATTACAGGGTTTATTGGTTCAAATTTAAACGGAGAAAGCACAACCTTAGGAAGAAATGGTAGTAATTATACAGCTTCATTAATTGCTAATTTTTTGAATGCTGAAGAGTTTCAAAACTACACACATGTAGATGGGATTTTTACTGCTAATCCAGATTTAGTTGAGAATTCAAAGAAAATTGAAAAACTGAGTTACCAAGAAGCCAATGAAATGGCAAATTTTGGAGCCAACATTTTACACGCAAAAACGATTATTCCTTTAATTGAAAAAAATATTCCATTACGTATTTTAAATACGTTTAATGCTGAAAATACTGGAACTTTAATTGGTAAAGAAACAGAACGTGGAGGTATAAAATCGCTTTCGGTTGAGCAAGATGTTGCCTTAGTAAATTTAATAGGTAGAGGTTTATTGGGGAAAGTGGGAGTAGATGGTAGAATTTTTGGCGCCTTAGGAAGGGAAAATATTAGTGTAAGTATTATTTCTCAAGGTTCAAGCGAGCGAGGAATTGGATTTATTGTTGATGCTAAAAATGGTTACAAAGCAAAAAAAGTATTAGAAGAAGAGTTTAAAACTGAGTTTCAAAGTAAGGATGTGAGTCAGATTTATGTTACCGAAGATGTATCGGTTATTTCTATAATCGGACAAAGTTTATACTCTTTTAATCAACCTTATGGAGCTTTAATAAAAAACCATATTACACCAATACTAATCAACAATACTGTTACTGGTGAAAATGTGTGTTTAGTTGTAAAAAAGACCGATTTAAATAAGGCAGTTAATGTTATTCACGGTGAAATTTTTGATATTTCAAAAAACATCAATATTGCAATTTTTGGAAAAGGATTAGTTGGTGGAACGTTGATAAATCAAATTCTAAAAAGCAAAGAAAACATTATTAAAAGAAAAAACATCAACTTAAATATTTTTGCAGTTGCAAATTCTTCAAAAGTTTTGTTGAATAAAAATGGAATAAATGAAAGTTGGGAAACGGAATTAACAACAGCTTCCGAAGAAAATTCTGTAGAAAATATTATTAATTATGCCGAAAAAAATCATTTAGAAAATTTAATAGCAATTGATAATACTGCAAATAGTGAGTTTGTTAAAAATTATATTGATTTAGTTGAAAACGGTTTCGATTTAATTTCATCAAACAAAATAGCAAACACTTTAGAATATTCATTTTATAAAGAATTAAGAGAAAAATTAAGCGAAAATAAAAAATCGTATTTATACGAAACCAATGTTGGAGCTGGGTTGCCATTAATAGATACCATAAAATTATTACACGATTCTGGTGAAAATATTACAGGAATTAGAGGTGTTTTTTCAGGTTCTTTAAGTTATTTATTTAATAATTATTCTGTGCAAGATCGTCCGTTTAGTGCTGTTTTAAAAGAAGCAATTGCAAACGGATATACAGAACCAGATCCGCGTGAAGATTTATGTGGAAACGATGTGGGTAGAAAATTGTTAATTTTAGCTCGTGAATTAGATTTACAAAACGAATTTGATGATGTTGTTATTGAAAATTTAATTCCAGAGAATTTAAGAGAAGGCTCTGCAGAAGCGTTTTTAGGAAAATTAACTGAACTGGATGCATATTACCAGACAATTAAAGACACTCAAAAAGAGGGGCATGTTTTACGATATATTGGAGATTTATCAGGAAATTTACAAGAAGATAAAGGTGTTTTGGAAGTGAAATTGATTTCAGTTCCAGCAAATAGTGCTTTAGGACAAATTCAAGGAGCTGATGCTATTTTTGAGGTATTTACAGAATCGTATGGCGAAAAACCAATTGTAATTCAAGGAGCTGGAGCAGGAGCATCGGTAACTGCTAGAGGTGTTTTTGGAGATATTTTACGTTTGGCTCAAAAGAATTAATTTAGAAGTTAGGAGTGGGAAGTCAAAAGCCATATACTAAAAGTTAATACGTCTTTGTGAAGAAGCGTTTGAAATATAATAAAAAACACGTTTGCGGCAATCTCTTATTTGAAAAGAGATTGCTTCCTATGTTCGCAATAACGAGTGTACAATTAAATAAACCAACATTTTAATAAAAATGGACAAAAAGAATTTTGAAACTGAAGCGATAAGAATGCAATTGGAACGTTCACAATTTCAAGAACATTCAACACCAATGTATATAACTTCAAGCTTTGTTTTTGAAGATGCTGAAGATATGAGAGCTTCATTTACCGAAGAAAAAGTTAGAAATATTTACTCCCGTTTTAGCAATCCAAATACAACAGAGTTTGTTGAAAAGGTTGTAAAAATGGAAGGCGCAGAGGATGGTTATGCCTTTGCTACTGGTATGGCTGCAATTTATTCAACATTTGCAGCTTTGTTAAGTAGTGGAGATCACATTGTTTCTGCACGTTCAGTTTTTGGTTCTACGCATACTTTATTTACAAAGTATTTTCCAAAATGGAATATTACAACTTCTTATTTTGATATAAATAATCCATCTGAAATTGAAGATTTAATTACGCCTTCAACTAAAATTTTATATGCCGAATCTCCTACAAACCCAGGAGTTGATATTATAGATTTGGAATTACTAGGTAAAATTGCAAAAAAATATAACTTACTGTTGGTAATTGATAATTGTTTTGCAACTCCTTATATTCAGCAACCAATTAAATATGGAGCAGATTTAGTTGTGCATTCTGCAACTAAATTAATGGACGGGCAAGGTCGTGTGTTAGGCGGAGTTGTAGTTGGTAAATCTGAATTGGTGCGCGAAATTTATTTGTTTGCACGAAATACTGGTCCAGCAATGTCTCCATTTAACGCTTGGACTTTGAGCAAAAGTTTAGAAACCTTAGCAGTTAGAGTTGACAGGCATTGCGAAAATGCATTAAAAATTGCAGAAATTCTTGAAAATAATAAGCATGTCTCAAAGGTAAAGTATCCTTTTTTAAAATCGCATCCTCAATATCAAATCGCTAAAAAGCAAATGAAATTAGGGGGAAATATTATTGCAATTGAAGTAAATGGAGGTTTAGAAGCAGGGCGAAAATTTTTAAATGCTATTAAAATGTGTTCCTTATCTGCTAATTTAGGAGATACCAGAACCATAGTTACGCACCCAGCATCTACAACACATAGTAAATTAAGTGAAGAAGAACGTTTGGCAGCAGGAATAACACCTGGTTTAGTTCGAGTTTCTGTTGGGTTAGAAAGTGTGAATGACATACTTCAAGATATAGAGCAGGCTCTAAATACTTAAAATTTAATACCGTTTTTTAAGAATATACTAAAACTTTAGATATTATTAATCTATTAGTCTATCGAGTTGGTAGGGTAATAAAAAAAATGTAAGTTTGCATACTTAAAATAGTATAACAGAAAAAAATGATACTAGATCAATTATTTATTTCAAATAAAAGACAAAACAATAAAGGAGAAGTAGCAGAAAGTTCTGAAAAACCAATGCGTAGCGTTTTAAAAACTATTAGTTGGAGAATTGTAGGAACTTTAGACACCATCCTAATTTCTTGGTTAATTACTGGGCATATAGCTTTGGCTTTGTCAATTGGTTCTATAGAATTAGTAACAAAGATGGTATTGTACTTTTTTCACGAAAGAATCTGGAATAAAATTAAATGGGGAAAATAATGAAACATATTAATATTGAGCAAATTAACAAAGATTTAGAAGGCAAATCTCCAACCGAAATTATTGCTTGGGCATTATCAGTTGCTAAAAATCCTGTGGTTACTACAAATTTTAGACCGTATGAAGTAGCAATTCTACATGCATGTACGCAAGTAGATGCTGAGTTAAAAGTAATTTGGTGCGATACAGGTTACAACACACCACAAACCTATAAGCACGCAAATGAGTTAATTCATTCGTTAGGATTGAATGTTAATTTATATGTGCCACAACAATCAACAGCGCATAGAGATTCAATTATGGGAATTCCTGACATTGATAATCCTCAACATAAAATATTTACGGAGCAGGTAAAACTTGAGCCTTTTAATAGAGCGATGAAAGAACATAAACCAGATGTTTGGTTTACAAATTTACGAAATGGACAAACTGCGTTTAGAAATAGTATTAATGTAGTTTCTTTAAGTAAAGATGGTGTGTTAAAGGTGAGTCCTTTTTATAATTATACGGATGCGCAATTAGATGCTTATTTAGAAGAAAATGAACTTCCAAATGAGTTTACATATTTCGATCCAACAAAAGTATTAGAAAATAGAGAATGTGGTTTACATTCATAAAAAGTGAATTATGACAGATAAATTATACATAAATCAATTAGAGAACGAAGCAATTTACATTATGAGAGAAGTTGCTGCACAGTTTAAAAAACCCGTGCTGCTATTTTCTGGAGGTAAAGATTCTATAACTTTGGTTAGATTGGCTCAAAAAGCTTTTTACCCAGCAAAAATTCCGTTTCCTTTAATGCACATTGATACAGGGCATAACTTTCCTGAAACTATTGAATTTCGCGATCGTTTAGTTGAAGAATTAGATTTAGAATTAATTGTTAGAAACGTACAAGATTCGATTGATCAAGGAAAAGTAAAAGAGGAATCTGGAAGGTATTCCAGTAGAAATATGTTACAAACAACCACACTTTTAGACGCTATTGAAGAGTTTAAATTTGATGCTTGTATTGGTGGTGCAAGAAGAGATGAAGAAAAAGCAAGAGCAAAAGAACGTATTTTTTCTGTGCGTGACGATTTTGGGCAGTGGGATGAAAAAAACCAACGACCAGAATTATTCGACATGCTAAATGGGCAAATAGATTTTGGTCAGAATGTACGTGTATTTCCAATTTCAAATTGGACAGAATTAGATGTTTGGACCTATATTGAGCGTGAAGATTTGGAAATTCCTTCAATATATTTTTCGCATCCAAGAAAAACGTTTGTAAGAGATGGCTTAATTTGGTCTGCATCAGAACACGTATATAGAGATGAAGAGGAAGAAGTTAAAGAACGCATCGTTCGTTTTAGAACCGTTGGAGATATGAGTTGTACTGCTGCAGTAGCTTCTTATGCCGAAACAATTAGTGAAGTTGTATCAGAAATTAGAGATTCAAGTATTTCAGAAAGAGGTGCTAGAATTGATGATAAAAGATCGGAAGCTGCAATGGAAGAACGTAAACAACAAGGGTACTTTTAAGTTAAAAGTTCAAAAGTCAAAAAGTTGATAGTTTAGGTTATTAAACCAATAACTAACAACTAAAAACCAAAAACTAAACAAAATGGAAGTTTTAAAAATAGCAACAGCAGGAAGTGTAGATGATGGAAAAAGTACATTAATTGGAAGATTATTGTACGATACAAAATCGTTAACAGATGATAAATTAGAAGCCATAGAACGCAGTTCAAAACAAAAAGGATACGATTATTTAGATTTTTCACTTGCAACCGACGGCTTAGTTGCTGAAAGAGAACAGGGAATTACTATTGATGTAGCTCATATTTACTTTTCTACAGCTACAAAAAGTTATATAATTGCCGATACTCCTGGTCACGTGGAGTATACACGTAATATGGTTACAGGGGCATCTACATCGCAAGTTGGAATTGTTTTAATAGACGCACGTCACGGTGTTATAGAACAGACCTATCGTCATTTTTTTATCAATAATTTATTGAGAATTAAAAATGTAATTGTAGCAGTAAATAAAATGGATTTAGTTGATTTTTCGGAAGAAAGATACAACCAAATTAAAGCAGATTTTCAGAAAGTAGTAGATAAAAGTGATTATGAAGATCAGAATATAACATTTATTCCAGTAAGTGCTTTAAAGGGCGATAATGTAGTTGAACAATCTACAAGTATGTCTTGGTTTAAAGGTAAAACCTTATTACAACATTTAGAAGAAATTGACACAGAAGATATTTATAATAGAGGTAAAGTACGTTTTCCTATTCAATATGTAATTCGTCCAAAAACCGAGGAGTATCACGATTTTAGAGGATATGCAGGTAAAGTGTATGGAGGCGAATTAAATGTAGGTGACGAAGTGGTTATTTTACCATCAAAAACTAAATCTAAAATTAAAGAAATTTTCTTTTATGATAAAAAATATCAAACTGCTGCTCGAAGGTCTTCTGTAACTGTTACTTTAGAAAATGATGTAAATGTTAGTAGAGGTGATATGATTGTTAAGGAAAACGAATTGCCAAAAATTGAAAAGAAATTTACAGCAACCATAACTTGGATGGATAACGAAAATTTGAGAGCTGGTTCTAAATATGTGTTACAGCATGGTGTAAATAAAGTACTAACTAAAGTAAGTGCCATTCATACTAAAATTAATCCAGATTATTCTGGAGTTGAAACGGAAGTTGAAAGTTTAAAAATGAATGATATTGCATCTGTCTCATTTCAATTGAACAAGCCTATCTTTTTAGATGCCTTCAAAGAACACAGAACTAACGGGTCTTTTATATTAATCGATCCACAAACCAATAACACTGCCGGTGTCGGTTTTATTGAATAACTAGAAGAAAATCAATTACATATAATTTTATTAAAGCTCATAATTCCTTATGAACTAAGGAGACTATTATTACTAACTAAAAAAACAAATAGCATGCAAAGCTTTAGAAGCGAGATCGAAAATCCGATCGTCGAGAGGGATATTATTGACCTAGAAAAAAAAATTCAACAGTTTTATAACGGTGAAATAGACGAAGCACGTTTTAGAAGTTTACGTCTTGCAAGAGGTGTTTACGGGCAACGTCAGTTTGGAGTTCAGATGATTCGTATTAAACTGCCTTACGGAAAAGTAACTAGCGAACAATTACATAGAATTGCTAATGTTTCAGATGAATATTCGAGAGGAAGATTGCATATTACTACGCGTCAAGATATTCAAATTCACCATGTAAGTTTAGATAGAACGCCAGAACTTTGGGCGGAATTAGAAAAAGATGATATTACCTTACGTGAAGCCTGTGGAAATGCAGTTAGAAATGTAACAGCAAGTGAAACTGCTGGAATTGATCCAGAAGAACCATTTGATGTTTCTCCGTATGCACAAGCAACTTTTGAATTCTTTTTAAGAAATCCAATTTGTCAGGAATTAGGTAGAAAATTTAAAATTTCATTTTCTGGAACAGCTAAAGATACGGCACTAAGTTTTATGCACGATATTGGTTTTATTGCCAAAATTAAAGATGGAAATATCGGATTTAAAGTTATGGTTGCTGGTGGATTAGGTTCTCAGGCTCGCTTAGCAGATACCATGTTTGAATTTATTGAAGCCGATAAAATTATTCCAGTTACAGAAGCTGTTTTACGTGTTTTTGACAGGTATGGAGAACGAACTAAAAGAGCAAAAGCACGTTTAAAATTTTTAATAGCTGATATTGGTTTCGATGCTTTTATAAAACTGGTTGAAGAAGAACAGAAGGCGCTGTCTGTAACTTCGTTTCCTATTGATATCTCAGGGTTTAATGATGAGGTGAATTTATCTCACATTGAAATTCCTTCAGTAGAAATTAAGGATAAAAATGCTTTTGAAGCTTGGAAAAAAGTCAATGTAATTGCTCAAAAACAGGAAGGCTTAAGTGCCATAGGGATAAAAGTTCATTTAGGAGATTTCTATACTGACAAAGCAAGAATTTTAGCCGATTTAATTAAAAAATATGCTGGAAATGAAATCCGTCTAACCTTGCGTCAAAATATATTAATTCGTCATGTTAAGAATGAATTATTGCCATTTTTCTATAACGAATTAAATAAATTAGGATTTACAACCATTGGTTACAATAGTACCTTAGATATTACTTCTTGCCCTGGAACAGATACCTGTAATTTAGGGATTGCAAGTAGTACAGGAATTTCAGTAGCATTGGAAAAAGTATTAAAAAATGAATATCCGCAATATGTTAATAATAAAGATATTACTATAAAAATTAGTGGTTGCATGAATTCTTGTGGACAACATACAATGGCGCATATTGGTTTTCAAGGAATGTCAATTAGAGCGGGTAAATTAGTAGCTCCGGCATTACAAGTATTATTGGGAGGAAGTGTTTTAGGAAATGGAAAAGGTAGAATTGCGAATAAAGTACTTAAAATACCTAGTAAACGTGGACCAAATGCATTGCGTACAATTTTAAATGATTACGAAGCCAATGTAAGTGCTGATGAAAGTTTTATCAATTATTATGACAGACAAGGTGAACGTTACTTTTATAATTTACTAAAACCATTATCTGACACAACTAATTTAGAACAAAGCGATTTTATTGATTGGGGAAGCGAACAAGCTTATGAAAAGGCAGTTGGAGTAGGAGAATGTGCGGGTGTAGTTATAGATTTGATAGCCACTTTATTATTGGAAAGTGAAGAAAAATTACAAAATGCTTCAGAATCGTTAAAATTGAATCAGTTTTCAGATAGTATTTATTACACCTATTCAAGTATTGTAAATACAGCAAAAGCATTATTAACTTCAGAAGGAAAGAAAACGAATACACACGTTGGTATTATTTCTCAGTTTGAAGAAGTTTTTGGAAATACAATTGATTTAGGTATGCCATTTTCAACATTTATTTATCAAATAAAAAACAATGAACCAACATTAAAGTTTGCTCAAAAATATTTGAATGAAGCACAGTTGTTTTATAAAAAAGTAAATAATTATAGAACTAAAACTGTGAGTAATGAAAACTAAAATAGTAAAAAAAGTAACATTAATTGGCGCAGGTCCTGGAGATCCAGATTTAATAACGGTAAAAGGTGTAAAAGCTTTACAAAGTGCAAAAGTTATTTTGTATGATGCTTTAATAAACAGAGAATTGTTGAAATATGCTCCAACAGCAAAAAAGATTTTTGTTGGAAAACGTAAAGGAATGCACAGTTTTTCTCAAGATGAAATTAATGAGTTAATTGTAAAAAACACTTTTGAATATGGCAATGTGGTTCGTTTAAAAGGCGGCGATCCATTTATTTTTGGTAGAGGTTCTGAAGAAGTAGAATTTATAGAATCTTTTGGAATAGAAACCGAAGTTATTTCAGGAATTTCATCGTCAATGGCGGTACCTGCAAGTCAAGGAATTTCTCTAACTAAAAGAGGTGTTGCCGAAAGTTTTTGGGTACTAACAGGAACAACTTCAGAAAGGAAACTCTCAGCTGATGTTTTTTTAGCAGCACAGTCAACTGCAACGGTTGTAATTTTAATGGGAATGAGTAAGCTAAATGAAATAGTTTCGATATTTAAAAGGTTTAATAAATCGGAATTACCAGTAGCAATTATTCAAAATGGAACAACTAAAAATGAACAATTAGGTTTCGGAACTATAAGTACAATTGAAGAAGTTGTGGTTGAAAAGCAACTTGCCTCTCCAGCAATAATTGTTATAGGAGAAGTGGTAAAAGAGAGTTCTAAATTACGCGCTTTTTACGAAAGTTTAAATTTGGTAGAAAATCAATATTAAATATTAGACTTTTAACTTGTTAAATAATCTCTTTTATATTTTGTTATAAGGAATTTTAGCATTTTCAATTTAAGATTTACATTCATAAATTCTAAAAGAAAGTTACACTAAAGATGGAACAAAACCAATTATATCCAATTTTTTTAAAGGCGAATGTTTTAACTATTTTAATAGTTGGAGGAGGAACAGTTGCTTTAGAAAAATTAAGTTTTTTATTAAAATCGAGTCCTAATGCTTCTGTTTTAGTAGTTTCAAAAGATTTTGATGAAGATTTTAAGAGTTTGGCAAATAAATACCAAGTATCATTGTTAAAAGCACCATATAGTAAGTTGGCTTTAAAAAACAAACAATTGGTAATTGCAGCAACAAATAATTTAGAAATTAATAAACAAATTTATGCAGATTGTAAAGCCGCTAATATTATTGTAAATGTTGCAGATACACCAAGTTTATGTGATTTTTATTTAGGCGGTATTGTTACAAAAGGAAACATAAAAATAGCAATTTCAACCAACGGAAAATCGCCAACACTGGCAAAGCGTTTACGTCAGTTTTTCGAAGAAGTAATTCCAGAAAACATTGATGATTTGGCTGAGAATTTAAATAAATTTAGAAAAACAATTAAAGGCGATTTTAGAGATAAAGTAAACCAATTGAATAAATTAACAGAAAGATTATTGTAGAAAATCATAAATATGAATTGCAGTTTGTAATTCATAAGAATATACCGTTAATTTGCAAAAAGTTCATAAACATACATTTAGTTATTAAGAAAGGCAGAGGGAATAGACCTGTTGAAGCCTTGGCAACCCTTTAGGTAATTTTAAGTTAAAGTATTGAGGTGATTTATTACTTCGGAGACTGAGTTTAGTCGAAGTCACACTTTAAAGTTTATTTCTTATAAAGAAGGTGCTAAATTCTACCAAAATAATGGAAAGATAACATATAATACTTTTAAAGTATTTCTTCTTATTAACTTCCTATGTTTATGTAAAAAAAAATAAAATGGAAGACATTCGAAAAATATTACAACATAAAATTTTAGTACTAGATGGTGCTATGGGAACTATGATTCAACAGTATAAATTTACTGAAGAAGATTATAGAGGTGAGCAGTTCAAAGATTTTCATATTTCGGTAAAAGGAAATAATGATATGCTTTCAATTACACAGCCAGAAGCTATTAAAACCATTCACGCAAAATATTTAGAAGCTGGAGCTGATATTATTGAAACCAATACATTTTCTTCGACAACCATTGCCATGGCAGACTATGAAATGGAAGGTTTTGTATATGAATTGAATTTTGAATCTGCCAAAATAGCCAAAGAAGTTGCCCAAGAATATACAGCAAAAAATCCCGATAAACCGCGTTTTGTAGCAGGTTCAATTGGACCAACTAATAGAACAGCAAGTATGTCTCCAGATGTGAACGATCCAGGCTTTAGAGCCGTTACTTTTGAAGATTTAAGAAAAGCTTATAAGCAGCAAGCAGAAGCCTTAATTGATGGTGGAGTAGATTTATTATTAGTTGAAACTGTGTTTGATACCTTAAATGCCAAAGCGGCATTATTTGCTATTGAAGAAATTAAAACGGAACGAAATATTGATATTCCAATTATGTTAAGCGGTACAATAACCGATGCAAGTGGAAGAACATTATCTGGGCAAACTGCTGAAGCATTTTTAATTTCAGTATCTCATATTCCATTATTAACAGTTGGTTTTAACTGTGCTTTAGGAGCAAGTCAGTTAACGCCACATTTAGAAGTGTTGGCGCAAAAAACAACATTTGGAGTATCTGCACATCCTAATGCTGGATTACCAAATGCTTTTGGAGAATATGATGAATCTCCAGAGCAAATGGCGAGTCAGATTAAAGAATATTTAGAAAAAGGATTAATCAATGTTATTGGAGGCTGTTGCGGAACAACACCAGCGCATATTAAAGCAATTTATAAAATTGCAGAAAAATACTCTCCAAGAAGTATTAATCTAGAAAATGCAGTAGAATAATGGAGAAAAAATTTTTAAAATTATCAGGTTTAGAACCATTAATAATTACTCCAGAAAGTAATTTTATAAATGTTGGTGAACGTACCAATGTTGCAGGTTCTCGTAAATTTCTTAGATTAATAAAAGAAGAAAAATTTGATGAAGCCTTGGCAATTGCAAGAGATCAGGTTGATGGTGGGGCGCAAATTATCGACATTAATATGGATGATGGTTTGTTAGACGGAAAAGAAGCAATGGTTCGTTTTATGAATTTAATTGCTGCAGAACCAGATATTGCGCGTGTTCCAATTATGATTGATAGTTCTAAATGGGAAATTATTGAAGCTGGTTTACAAGTAGCTCAAGGTAAATGTGTGGTGAACTCTATTAGTTTAAAAGAAGGAGAAGTACAATTTATTGAACAAGCTAGAAAGATTAAAATGTATGGCGCTGCTGTTATTGTTATGGCTTTTGATGAGGTTGGGCAAGCTGATAATTACGATAGGCGAATTGAAATAGCAAAACGTTCTTATGATGTTTTAGTGAATAAAGTTAACTTTCCTTCTGAAGATATTATTTTCGATTTAAACATTTTTCCCGTAGCAACAGGAATGGATGAGCACAGAAGAAATGCTATCGATTTTATTGAAGCTACACGTTGGGTGCGAGAAAATTTGCCAAACGCAAATGTAAGTGGAGGTGTAAGTAACGTGTCGTTTTCTTTTAGAGGTAATAATGCAGTTCGTGAAGCCATGCACTCCGTATTTTTATATTACGCCATAAAAGCAGGTATGAATATTGGAATTGTGAATCCGACTATGCTAGAAGTTTATGATGAAGTTCCAAAAGATTTATTAGAACACGTTGAAGATGTTATTTTAGATAGAAGAGATGATGCTACAGAACGCTTATTAGAGTTTGCAGAAAGTGTTGTAAGCACTTCAAAAGAACGTAAGTTAGATTTAAGTTGGCGAGAAAAACCGCTGCAAGAACGCATTACATATTCTTTAGTAAAAGGATTGGATGAATTTATTGTAGAAGATGTTGAAGAGGCTAGGTTGCAAACCGAAAAACCAATTGAAGTTATTGAAGGTAACTTAATGATTGGTATGAATGTGGTTGGAGATTTATTTGGTTCGGGTAAAATGTTTTTGCCTCAAGTAGTGAAATCTGCACGTGTAATGAAAAGAGCAGTGGCTTATTTGTTGCCGTTTATTGAATTGGATAAAGGAGGAGTAAGCCAATCTAATGGAAAAATATTATTAGCAACTGTAAAAGGTGATGTACACGATATTGGTAAAAATATTGTGGGTGTTGTACTGGGTTGTAATAATTATGACATAGTTGATTTGGGTGTAATGGTAGCTCCCGAAAAAATTATTCAGGCGGCAAAAGATCAAAATGTTGATGCTATTGGATTAAGTGGTTTAATTACACCAAGTTTAGATGAAATGGTGTATTTGGCGAAAGAAATGGAACGTCAAAATTTTGAAGTTCCATTATTAATTGGTGGTGCAACAACTTCTAAAGCGCATACAGCAGTAAAAATTGATCCACAATATAAAAATGCTGTGGTACATGTGCACGATGCATCTAGAGCAGTAACAGTTGTTGGTGATTTGCTAGACAAAAGAAAGAATCAAAAATATGTGAGCGATATTAAAGCGGATTATGTAAAAGTTCGTGAAGGTTTTGCAAATAGGTCTAGTAGAAAAGAATACGTTTCTTTAGCTGATGCTCGTAAAAATAAATTTAAAATAGATTGGGATACTGCCAATATTACAAAACCTAATTTTGAAGGAATTCAGGTTTTTGAAGATTTTGATTTAACAAAACTAGTAGATTATATAGATTGGACGCCGTTTTTTAGAACTTGGGAATTAGCTGGTAAATATCCAGCAATTTTAACTGATAAAGTTGTTGGTGAGACAGCTACTAATTTGTTTAAGGATGCAAAATTAATGCTTGCAAGAATATTAAATGAAAATTTATTAACAGCGAAAGCTATTTTTGGAATTTTTCCTGCAAACTCGGTAAACGATGATGATATTGAAATTTATGCAGATACAACTAGAACTAAAGTGAATGTTCAATTTGTAACATTACGACAGCAATTAAAAAAGAAAGAAGGAATTCCTAGTATTGCTTTGGCAGATTTTATTGCTCCTAAAGAAACGGGAATTGAAGATTATATGGGCGCTTTTTGTGTTTCCACAGGTTTTGGAACAGCTGAGTTAGCTGCAGAGTTTGAAAAAGATCACGACGATTATAATTCAATATTAATTAAAGCATTGGCTGATAGATTAGCTGAAGCTTTTGCAGAGTATTTGCACGAAAAAGTGCGTAAAGAATATTGGGGTTATGCTATTGATGAAGGACTTTCAAACGAAGAGTTAATAAAAGAAAACTATAAAGGTATTCGTCCAGCGCCTGGATATCCTGCGTGTCCAGATCATACAGAAAAATGGACAATTTGGAATTTGTTAAGTGTAAAGGAAACAATAGGTGTTGAACTTACAGATAGTTTAGCAATGTGGCCTGCGGCATCGGTTTCTGGTTATTATTTTGGAAATGAAAAAGCAAAATATTTTGGAGTAGGAAAAATTACTGAAGAACAACTGAAAAGTGTTGCTGATAGAAAAAATATAGATTTAGAAATAATGCGAAAGTGGCTGAATCCGAATTTGGCAGAAAATTAATTGAAATTAAAAAAAACTAACAGGTTTTAAAAGCTGTTAATTTTGCAAAAGCCAGAAGTGCGTTAGCGATAGGAGTGACATCCTTTTTTGAAGTGCAACGCAAAAAAAGATATAACGGATAGCGCGACCTAAAAGGGAACGCCCAAATAAAAGAAAATGAAAGTTACAGATCATATTAAACAAGCAAACGGTAAAACATTATTTTCGTTTGAAATAGTACCGCCTCAAAAAGGTCAAAACATTCAGGATTTATATAATAATGTAGATCCGTTAATGGAATTTAAACCACCTTTTATAGATGTAACAACCTCGCGTGAAGAGTTTGTGTATATTAAAAAGGAAAACGGATTGTTGGAGCAAAAAATGACCAGAATGCGACCTGGAACAGTTGGAATTTGTGCCGCTTTGAAGTATAAATATGATGTAGATGCAATTCCGCACGTATTGTGTGGAGGTTTTACCAAAGAAGAAACCGAATATGTGTTGGTTGATTGTCATTACCTTGGTTTAGATAATATTATGGCATTACGAGGTGATGCCATGAAACACGAACAGTATTTTATTCCAACCGTTGGAGGAAATAATTATGCAGCTGAGTTGGTGAAGCAAATTCATGAATTAAATCAAGGGAAATATTTACATGAGATTATTGAAACACCGCATAAATCTGATTTTTGCATTGGTGTAGCAGGTTATCCAGAAAAGCATTTAGAGGCACCAAGTATGGAAACAGATTTACGAAGGTTAAAAGAAAAAGTAGATGCTGGGGCAGATTATGTTGTTACGCAAATGTTTTTTGACAATCAGAAATACTTTAATTTTGTTGAAAAAGCACGCAGTATTGGTATTACAGTTCCAATAATACCTGGAATTAAACCAATAGCAGTAAAAAGACATCAGCAAGTATTGCCTCAAATTTTTAGATTAGATTTACCTGAAGAATTAATTTTAGAAATTGAAGCTTGTAAAGATAATAAGCAAGTTAGACAATTAGGAATTGAATGGGCTATTCAACAATCTAAAGATTTGATTGCTAGTGGTGCACCTGTGGTTCATTTTTATTCTATGGGGAAATCTGATAATATTAAAGCAATTGCAAAAGAAGTGTTTTAAAGCTCTGTTATCTAAATTACACTACAATAAATATTATTATTTAATGGATGTTTTTATGCATTATCAATAGAAATTGCTTTTGATAATAGTTTCATAAATAAAAGTAATAAATGTTAAATTGTTTAGGTGAAATATTTCATTACTTTTGTATGAAATTTAATAGCATTTATTAATTAAAAAGATATATCATGGCATTAGAAGTAACAGACGCAACTTTTAACGAAGTAGTTTTACAATCGGATAAACCTGTAATGGTTGATTTTTGGGCAGCTTGGTGTGGGCCTTGTAGAATGGTTGCTCCAATAATGGATCAATTAACCGCAGAATATGAAGGGAAAGCAACAATTGCAAAAGTTGATGTTGATTCAAACCAAGAATTTGCAGCTAAATATGGAGTTCGTAATATTCCTACAGTTTTAGTATTTAAAGACGGAGAAGTTGTTGAGAAACAAGTTGGAGTTGCTCCAAAAGCAACATACGCTGAAAAAATTGATGCACATTTATAAAATGTTTTTCAAATAAAATTTAATTAAGCTCGGCAAATATGCCGAGCTTTTTATTTTTAGGTCAATAAATACTATATTTATAGCTGTTTTAATAATGTTGCATAAAAAACAAGGCATTCATTATTTGAAATATAAAGAAAAAGCGAATACATAATTATGGACACCTTATCAGTAAAGCATCTTTCAGAATTAAATAATTTAGAGTTGTTGGCAAATCAGGTTGTTGAAGGATTTATTACTGGAATTCATAAAAGTCCGTTTCACGGTTTTTCAGTAGAGTTTGCAGAACATAGATTGTATAACAAGGGAGAAAGCACACGGCATATAGATTGGAAGTTATATGCAAAAACTAAAAAACTATTTGTAAAACGCTATGAAGAAGAAACCAATTTACGTTGTCATTTAATTATAGACAATTCTGCTTCTATGCATTATCCAATAATTAAAAAACCAACTATAGGAAATTTAACAAAAGTAGCTTTTTCAGCCATTGCATCTGCTGCTTTGATAGAGATTCTAAAGCGTCAGCGAGATGCTGTTGGGTTAAGTATTTATAGTGATAAGAACGATTACTATGCGCCTGCTAAAGGAGGTGAGCGACATAGAAGAATGTTATTGAATCAGCTAGAAAGCTTATTAAAAGAACCATCGATAGCAGCTACAGATACGCATAAGGTGTTGCATGAGATTTCAGAAAAGATACACAGAAGATCATTGGTGTTTTTATTTACAGATATGTTTCAAACATCAAAAAATGAGCATGAATTATTTGAAGCATTAAGACATTTAAAACATAATAAACACGAAGTTGTATTGTTTCATACTTATGATGAGAAGTTAGAATTTAATTTTGATTTTGAAAATTCGCCAAAAAAGTTTGTTGATGTTGAAACTGGTGAAGAAATTAATATGTATGCTTCTAATGTTAAAGAACAATATAAAACATATATGTCTAAATATTTTAATGATCTGAAATTGAAGTGTATGCAATATAAAATTGACTATGTTCCAGTGGATATAAACAAAGGTTTTAGTACAGTGCTTTTATCTTATTTAATTAGTAGAAAAAAATTTTTGTAAAAAAGTTTGAAAAAGCTTTGCAGATATCAAAAACACTCTTATATTTGCATCCGCTAAGAGCAACGGTCTGGTAGTTCAGCTGGTTAGAATACCTGCCTGTCACGCAGGGGGTCGCGGGTTCGAGTCCCGTCCAGACCGCAAAAAGCATCTCAATTGAGATG